>BNJS01002476.1_pt1 | contig 60023 bp, 64 predicted proteins | sample 8540461 | NCBI WGS metagenome assembly BNJS01 (sample SAMD00202454, study PRJDB9452) | human saliva metagenome | isolation source: human saliva | place: Japan
GGATTCATGATATAATAATAAAACTGACAAGTAGGAAAAGGGAAATTGATGAATTATACAGTTGAAGAAAAAGAAGTCTTTATGAGGGAAGCTTTGAGAGAGGCGAAGATTGCTTTAGAGCATGATGAAATCCCAATTGGTTGTGTGATTGTCAAGGATGGAGAAATCATTGGTCGTGGGCATAATGCGCGTGAGGAGTTACAACGAGCGGTTATGCACGCGGAGATTATGGCCATAGAGAATGCGAACCTGAGTGAGGAGAGCTGGCGCTTGCTGGATTGCACGCTTTTTGTGACTATTGAGCCGTGTGTCATGTGTAGTGGGGCGATTGGGCTTGCTCGTATCCCTAAGGTAGTTTATGGGGCTAAAAACCAGAAATTTGGCGCTGCTGGCAGCCTCTACGATATTTTAACAGATGAGCGCCTCAATCACCGTGTGGAAGTTGAAACTGGGATTTTGGAAAGTGAATGTGCAGGTATTATGCAGGAATTTCAGAAATCGACGGAAAAAATAATTTCTCTTTTAAAATCTTGGGAAATGTGGTATAATAACTAATGGAGCAACAGTTCTGCGTGAAGCGGGTCAGGGGAGGAATCCAGCAGCCCTAAGCGAGTGTGAATTTTGTGTGCTCTTTTTTCGTGCTTTTTTCGAATAAATAAGATAAAATAGCCTAGAATAAAAGACAATAGAAAAGAGAATAATATGAAAATTCGTGGTTTTGAATTGGTTTCTAGTTTTACAGATGAAAATTTATTGCCCAAGCGTGAGACAGCGCATGCGGCTGGTTACGACTTAAAGGTTGCTGTGCGTACAGTTATTGCGCCAGGAGAGATTGTCTTGGTTCCGACAGGGGTTAAGGCTTATATGCAGCCGACTGAGGTTCTCTACCTCTATGATCGTTCTTCAAATCCTCGTAAGAAGGGTTTGGTTTTAATTAACTCAGTTGGAGTCATTGATGGGGATTATTATGGAAATCCTGGGAATGAAGGGCATATTTTTGCGCAGATGAAGAATATCACAGACCAAGAGGTTGTTCTTGAAGTTGGTGAACGTGTGGTCCAGGCTGTCTTTGCTCCTTTCTTAATTGCAGATGGAGATGCGGCTGATGGTGTTCGAACTGGTGGATTTGGATCGACAGGGCACTAGAATGAAGATTATCTTTGTACGTCATGGGGAGCCAGATTATTGTGAGTTAGAGGAGCGTTCTTATACGGGATTTGGGATAGATTTGGCACCCTTGTCTGATAAGGGACGGCAGCAAGCCCAGGAACTGAGAAAAAATCCTTTACTACCTTCAGCTGAAATAATCATATCTTCTGCAGTCACAAGAGCTTTAGAAACGGCTTTTTATGTGGTTTGTGCTACGGGACTTCCTTTGAGAGTGGAGCCATTATTACATGAATGGCAGGTCTATGAAAGTGGCGCAGATAATTTTGAAAAAGCTCGTACTATGTTTCTAGAAAATAAGGGGGAGTTACTTCCTAATAGTCCTATTCAATATGAGACAGCTACGGAAATGAAGTCTCGTTTTCTAGAATGTATGTCTAAGTATCGAGAACATCAGACTGTGGTAGTTGTTGCTCATCGAATGCTCATGCGCCAGTTTGTGCCAAATGAGAAGATTGATTTTTGCCAAGTGATTGAGTGTGAGTTAGAGATATAGAAAGAGGTTTATCATCGCAAAGAAAAAAGCGACATTTGTGTGTCAAAATTGTGAATATAATTCACCAAAGTATCTAGGACGGTGTCCAAACTGTGGATCTTGGTCTTCTTTTGTAGAAGAGGTGCGACCGGGCACTAAGATGAAGATTGTTTTTGTGCGTCATGGAGAGCCAGATTATAGTATGCTTGATAAACTTGAAAATCCGCGACTCTATAGTGGTTTTGGTCGTGATTTAGCACCATTGACAGGAAAAGGTCGCAGTCTGGCAAAAGAAGTTGCTAAAACTGCATGTTTTGGAAAGGCAGAGATTATTATTTCATCGTCTGTGACGAGGGCTTTAGAAACAGCACATTATATAGCGGTTGAAACAGGATTGGACTTATTTGTGGAGCCGTTTTTTCATGAGTGGCGTCCAGACTTAGATGGCACTAACTCTGATTTAACTAGTGTATTGGTAGCTCATGAATATTATCTAAAACATCAAGGAGGTTTATCTGAAGATTCTCCTTATCGCTATGAAACTGATCTAGAGATGCGTCATCGTTTTTTAAGTGCTTTGGAAAAATATAAAAATTATAAAACTATTATCATTGTAACTCACGGAATGCTCATGCGGCAATTTGTACCAGACGAGAAGATTGATTTTTGCCAAGTGATTGAGTGTGAGATAGAGATTTAGAAAGAGGTTTATCATCGCAAAGAAAAAGGCGACATTTGTGTGTCAAAATTGTGAATATAATTCACTCAAGTATTTAGGGCGCTGTCCAAACTGTGGTTCTTGGTCTTCTTTTGTTGAGGAAGTTGAGGTTGCTGAGGTTAAGAATGCGCGTGTGTCCTTGACAGGGGAGAAAACCAAGCCTATGAAACTGGCTGAAGTAACGTCCATCAATGTCAATCGAACCAAGACGGAGATGGAGGAATTCAACCGTGTACTCGGTGGTGGTGTGGTACCAGGAAGTCTCGTCCTAATCGGTGGGGATCCTGGAATCGGGAAATCGACTCTTCTTCTACAAGTCTCAACCCAGTTGTCCCAAGTGGGGACAGTTCTCTATGTCAGTGGGGAGGAGTCTGCTCAGCAAATCAAACTCCGTGCAGAGCGTTTAGGTGATATTGATAGCGAGTTTTATCTCTATGCCGAGACCAATATGCAAAGTGTTCGTGCAGAAGTAGAGAGAATTCAGCCAGATTTTCTCATCATCGACTCCATCCAAACCATTATGTCTCCTGAGATTTCAGGGGTTCAAGGCTCTATTTCTCAAGTGCGGGAAGTAACTGCAGAGCTCATGCAGCTGGCTAAAACCAATAACATCGCCATCTTTATCGTCGGCCATGTGACCAAGGAAGGAACCTTGGCGGGACCTCGAATGTTGGAGCATATGGTGGATACGGTGCTTTACTTTGAAGGGGAGCGTCACCATACCTTCCGTATTCTGAGAGCGGTCAAAAACCGTTTTGGCTCGACTAATGAGATTGGCATCTTTGAGATGCAGTCAGGTGGACTGGTTGAGGTTCTTAATCCTAGTCAAGTTTTCCTAGAAGAGCGTTTGGATGGAGCAACTGGCTCGTCAATCGTTGTGACTATGGAAGGGACGCGTCCGATTTTGGCGGAGGTTCAGGCTTTGGTTACACCGACCATGTTTGGAAATGCCAAGCGTACGACGACAGGACTTGATTTTAACCGTGCTAGCTTGATTATGGCTGTTTTGGAAAAGCGGGCAGGGCTTCTCTTGCAAAATCAGGATGCTTATCTCAAATCTGCTGGCGGTGTCAAATTGGATGAACCTGCGATAGATTTGGCCGTTGCGGTTGCTATAGCTTCGAGCTATAAGGACAAGCCAACCAATCCTCAGGAATGTTTTGTAGGAGAATTAGGTTTGACTGGAGAAATTCGACGTGTGAATCGTATCGAGCAACGCATCAATGAAGCTGCTAAGCTTGGATTTACAAAAATCTATGTGCCGAAAAATTCCTTGACAGGTATTAAGCCACCTAAGGAAATTCAGGTGATTGGAGTGACGACTATTCAGGAAGTCTTGAAAAAAGTATTTGCCTAATAGTCTTACTCAGTTTTAGATTGCAAAACACTTTATAGCCAATATTTATTAAAAACAAGGAGGAATTTCTGATGAAATTTTCTATGGACAGTCATATGCAATTTCCTTTGGTAGAGTTGTCACTCAATCAAGGAGAAACCGTCTATATCCAGCGAGGTAGTATGGTTTACCACACGCCTAACGTAAGTCTCAATACCCAGCTCAATGCAAGCGGTTCTGGTTTGGGACGTTTTGTCAAAGCTGTAGGGCGTTCAATGGTTTCTGGTGAAAGCACCTTCATTACTCAAGCTGTAGCAGAGTCTGATAACGGGAACCTTGCTCTAGCACCAGATACTCCTGGGCAGGTAATTGCTCTTGAACTAGGTGAAAAACAATATCGACTGAATGATGGGGCCTTTCTAGCTCTTGATGGTACAGCTTCCTATACTATGGAGAGTCAGTCTATTGGTAAAGCTCTCTTCGGAGGGCAAGGCGGTCTCTTTGTGATGACTACCCAAGGCCAGGGAACTCTCTTGGCCAATGCTTTTGGCTCTATCAAAAAAATTGAGCTTCAAAACCAAGAAATAACTATTGACAATGCCCATGTGGTGGCTTGGAGTCAATCTTTGGACTATCATATTCACTTAGAAAATGGCTTCTGGCAGTCTATTGGTACGGGTGAAGGAGTGGTTAATACCTTCCGAGGTACTGGTGAAGTCTATGTACAAAGTCTCAATCTTCAGAGCTTTGCAGGTTCACTCAATAAGTATATCCAAAAAGGATCATAAACATAAAACTAGGACAGAAGCCCAAGCTAGAAGCTGGATGTCTCTGTCCTGTTTTTTTAATAAGGAGGTTGACAGCTGACAAGACAAAGAAAAGATGGTAAGATAGAAGATAAATAATTTGGTGTTCAAATTATCTGGTAGACTAGAAAGTGAATTGTCATGTCCTATTTTGAAAATTTTTTAAAAGCCAATCAAGCCTATGTAGAACTGCATGGAGATCTTCATTTATCAATCAAACCCAAGACCAAGGTTGCAATCGTAACTTGTATGGACTCGCGTTTACATGTTGCGCCAGCTCTTGGGTTGGCTCTGGGAGATGCTCATATTTTGCGGAATGCGGGTGGTCGAGTGACGGAGGATATGATTCGCTCGCTTGTGATTTCCCAGCAACAAATGGGAACAAGGGAAATTGTGGTGCTCCATCATACAGACTGTGGTGCACAGACATTTGAAAATGGTCCTTTTCAGGAGTATTTGAAAAAAGAACTAGGAGTGGATGTTTCTGACAAGGACTTTTTGCCTTTTCAAGACATTGATGAAAGTGTTCGTGAGGATATGAGATTGCTACAGGAATCTCCTCTAATCCCAGATGATGTTGTTATTTCAGGTGCGGTTTACGATGTGGATACAGGAAGGATGACAGTCGTAAAACTATAAGGATTAAATGTAGAAAGATAGTGTATGAAAAAAAATATTATTTTATTTGTTTTTATTGTATTAGTGTGTATTGGTTTACAGTATGAGACCATGTATTTTACAGATGGATCGATGTCTGGAACGGAATATGGAGTGATGGGACTTTCCATCTTTCTAGCACTCTTTTATATGATTCCAGCTGTTTATCTCCTATACCGCATTGGACATAAATGGGGAACACCAAGAAAGGCTATAACTTTGTCCTTATTGGGTGGGATATTTATTTCGGGTTGGTTATCTAGCTTTGCTAATACCTATATCCATGATTTACTGGGGGATCTTTTCCCAGATAGTGCATTTTTAAATGCCTTTGAAAGTGCCATTGTTGCTCCGATTGTAGAGGAACCTTTAAAATTACTACCTCTTGCCTTTGTTTTGTATTTAATTCCAATTAAAAAATTGAAATCAATCTTTTTACTAGGGATTGCTTCAGGTTTAGGGTTTCAAATGATTGAGGATATCAGCTATATTCGCTCGGATTTACCAGAGGGCTTAGCTTATACAATTTCTCGGATTTTAGAGCGAATAACGTCTGCTCTTGCCTCGCATTGGACTTTTTCAGGACTTGCCATACTAGGTCTTTACTTGCTTTACAGGGCTTATAAAGGTCAGAAGGCAGAACTGAAGTCTGGTTTGAACTATCTTGGTTTGGCTTTTGGAACGCACTTCTTATTCAACTCGCCTATTGTAGAGTTAGAGACAGAGTTGCCCCTTGCTTTTCCTCTTGTAACAGCTATTACTCTTTATAGCTTTTATCAGGCTTTCCACTTTGTTGAGAGGGACAATGATGTGATGACAAAATAGATTTCTTAAAAGATTATAACAAGAGTATAAATGTTTGTTCTTGTTTTATTTTTTATTGAAAAATCAAGAAAAAAGCGCTACAATGGTAGTTGGAAAAATGTTGTGAAAAAACACAAGTGATACATAAATACTGGAGGAAATCATGTCTTTTTCTGATTTAAAGCTGTTTGCCCTTTCTTCAAATAGAGAATTGGCAGAGCGTGTGGCGCAAGAGATTGGGATAGAGTTGGGAAAATCGACTGTACGTCAATTTTCAGATGGAGAAATTCAAGTTAATATCGAAGAATCGATCCGTGGGAAACACGTCTTTATCCTACAATCAACTAGCTCACCTGTAAATGACAATCTGCTAGAAATTTTGATTATGGTAGATGCTTTGAAACGCGCCAGTGCAGAATCTGTCAACGTTGTTATGCCTTACTATGGCTATGCACGTCAGGATAGAAAGGCGAGAGCGCGTGAGCCAATCACTTCAAACTTGTGGCAAATATGCTTGAAGTGGCTGGAGTGGATCGTTTGTTGACGATTGACTTGCATGCTGCACAGATTCAGGGATTTTTTGATATTCCTGTCGATCACTTGATGGGTGCTCCTTTAATTGCAGACTACTTTGAGCGTCGTGGCATGGTTGGTTCTGACTATGTGGTTGTCAGTCCGGACCATGGTGGGGTGACTCGTGCTCGTAAATTGGCAGAGTTTTTGAAAACTCCGATTGCCATTATTGATAAACGTCGTAGCGTGGACAAGATGAATACCAGTGAAGTGATGAACATCATTGGTAAGGTAGAAGGCAAGACTTGTATCTTGATTGACGATATGATCGATACAGCTGGAACTATTTGCCATGCGGCGGATGCTCTTGCAGAAGCTGGTGCTGTCGAAGTTTACGCAAGCTGTACGCACCCAGTTCTTTCAGGGCCTGCTATGGATAATATCCAGAAATCAGCGATTAAAAAATTAGTTGTTTTGGATACCATCTACTTACCAGAAGAACGTTTGATTGATAAGATTGAGCAAATCTCTATTGCTCACCTTCTTGCGGATGCTATCGTCCGTATCCACGAAAAACGTCCTCTATCTCCATTATTTAGTATTGAGAAAAAAATCTAACGAATTCATTGGATAAGACAAAACTCCTAACAAAGTGATAGACCTTGTTGGGAGTTTTTTGGTAGCAGAATTCTGCAAACCCTTTCAAAATATGCTATACTGATGAAAAAGGAGGATTTTTATGACTCAAGAATTTATCAATCCAAGTGATGGTGTGATTCGTCAGTATCTAGCAACTAGTAAGACTCTAGCAGTAGTGGGCTTGTCTGATCGTGAAGAAACAACTAGCAATCGAGTGACAAAGGAAATGCAGGCTCGTGGCTATAAAATCATACCAGTAAACCCCAAGGCTGCAGGTGGTGAAATCTTGGGAGAAAAGGCTTATGCCAGCCTAGCTGAGATTCCTTTTCCTGTAGATATCGTTAATGTCTATCGTCGTAGTGAGTTTCTACCAGATGTGGCACAAGATTTTCTCAAGGCTGATGCTAAGATTTTCTGGGCGCAACTAGGACTTGAAAGTCTAGAAGCGGAAGAAATCTTGCGTGCTGGAGGTTGCAATGATATCGTGATGAACCGTTGTATTAAGAGAGAACATACACGCTTAATTCTTGAACAATAAAAAGGTAGCTTGCGGGCTACCTTTTGTCTTATGTGACTTTCAGTCCGTCTCGCTCCGTTAGGTGCGAGACAAAAAACCACCCGCTATGCGGGTGCGCATCGAAGGTTATACCAAAAAACTCCAAACGCGATACAATTAAGGTGTTCAAGCCAATTGTAAAGCGAAAGGAGAAAAATATGGCTCAAAAAGCACATAGTTTATCACACACAAAATGGATGTGTAAATATCACATTGTGTTCACCCCTAAGTATAGACGAAAAGTGATCTATAATCAATACCGAAGTAGTTTGGGAGAAATATTCCATAGATTATGTAGTTATAAAGGTGTTGAGATTATCGAGGGCCATTTAATGCCAGATCATGTTCATATGTTGGTAAGTATTCCACCTAGAATTAGTATTTCAAGTTTCATGGGATATTTAAAAGGTAAAAGCGCTCTAATGATGTTCGATAAACACGCAAATCTGAAATATAAGTTTGGAAATCGACATTTTTGGGCAGAGGGATATTATGTGAGTACAGTTGGCTCAATGAAGCCACAATTAGGAAATATATTCAAGATTAAAGAAATTATCCAGTGGATGATTTCTTCACGAGTATAAAAAATTGAGAACGAGTAAAGCATGATATAGCATTAGATAAATTAAGTGTTAAAGAATATGAGGATCCCTTTAGGGATAGTGGTAAGTAATACTCACGCCTCTTTAAGAGGCAAGTGACGAGTCAAGAGCAATGAGGCTTGAACAAGGTGAAAGCCAGCGTCTTTAGGCGCTGGCTAGTTATCTGGGCTTATAGCCCTGGTACAAATCACCCGTTTGACGGGTGGTCATGATTAGAAAATACCGATGAGCGTTTGCATACCGAGACTAGTCAGGATGATGGCAATCCAGCAGATGGCTCCGAGGATAATAGATTTTCCACTGGATTTGACCATAGCGACCAGATTTGTTTTGAGACCGATAGCACTCATGGCCATGATAATGAGGAATTTGGAGAGTTGTTTGAGTGGGGTAAAGAAGCTACTGGACACACCAAGAGAGGTCAGGAGGGTAGTTAGGAGAGATGCAAGGATAAAGTAAAGGATAAAAAGTGGGAAGACTTTTTTCAGTTGCAGACCTTGCTTATTTTTTTGTTCGCGACTTTGCCAGTAGGAGAGAAAGAGAGTGATGGGGATGATAGCCAGGGTCCGTGTGAGTTTGACAATGGTTGCGGATTCGAGGGTATTGGTCTGGTAGAGACTGTCCCAGGCGCTGGCTGTGGCTGTTACAGAGGAAGTGTCATTGACAGCTGTTCCTGCAAAGAGGGCGAAGCCGTCATTGGATAGATGAAGCCAAGAACCTAGAGTTGGAAAGATAAGAGCTGCCAAGACATTGAAGAAAAAGATAACAGAAATGGCTTGGGCTACTTCTTTTTCCTTGGCGTGAATAACAGGAGCAGTCGCTGCAATGGCAGAACCGCCACAGATAGAAGAGCCTACCCCAACCAAGGTAGCTAGCTTTGTATCAAGGTTAAAAAAGCGTTGGAAAAAGAAAGCTATAATCAAGGCGATAGAAATGGTTGAGAGGATAACAGGGAGGGAAGATTTTCCAACTGCGAAACTTGTGAGATATTGAGTCCAAACCCAAGCAAGATAACAGCATACTGAAGCAATTTCTTGGAGCTGTAAGTCAAACCGGCATCCAGTTGTTTATAGGAACTGAAAAAGGGGTGGAGAATCATACCGATAAAGATGGCAAAGACAGGTGCTCCCACAACAGGCAGAAAGCCTCCTAAAACCCAAGAGATGATAGAAATGATAAGACAGGCTAACAGTCCTGCCCCATTTTTTGATAGAAATGACATAAAAACCTCCGAAAATAAATACTCCTTATTATAATCTTATCTCGGAAAAAAGTAAATAGAAAGCCTTTGGAAGGCTAATTCTAGATGTAATTTTGCGGTCAGAGATCTTTTGTAGTATAATAGACATATGTTCTTTGATCAAGGAGGGTATCTATGGACTTAACCAAACGCTTTAATAAACAATTAGATAAGATTCAAGTTTCCTTGATTCGTCAGTTTGATCAGGCCATCTCTGAGATTCCTGGAGTACTACGATTGACCTTGGGAGAACCAGATTTTACAACTCCAGACCATGTTAAGGAGGCGGCTAAGCGCGCCATTGACCAAAATCAATCCTACTATACAGGGATGAGTGGTTTGATGACCTTACGCCAGGCAGCTAGTGATTTTGTAAGAGAAAAATACCAGCTTGACTATAATCCAGAGAATGAAATCTTGGTCACAATTGGTGCGACAGAGGCTCTATCAGCTACTTTGACAGCTATTTTAGAAGAGGGTGACAAGGTTCTCTTGCCAGCTCCTGCCTATCCTGGTTATGAACCAATTGTTAATCTAGTTGGCGCAGAGATTGTCGAGATTGATACGACTGAAAATGGTTTTGTCTTGACTCCTGAAATGCTGGAGAAGGCAATTCTGGAGCAGGGTGACAAGCTCAAGGCAGTCATTCTCAACTATCCAGCTAATCCTACAGGAATTACTTATAGTCGCGAACAGTTGGAAGCCTTGGCAGACGTTTTACATAAGTATGAGGTTTTCGTTGTCTGTGATGAGGTTTACTCAGAATTAACTTATACAGGGGAAAATCATGTATCTTTGGGGACTATGCTGAGAGATCAGGCCATTATCATCAACGGTCTATCCAAATCTCATGCTATGACAGGTTGGCGTTTAGGCTTTATCTTTGCCCCAGCAAACTTCACAGCCCAACTCATCAAGAGTCACCAGTACTTGGTAACTGCTGCGAATACTATGGCTCAACATGCTGCAGTAGAAGCCTTAACAGCTGGTAAAGATGATGCGGAACCTATGAAGAAGGAATACATCCAGCGTCGAGATTATATTATCGAGAAGATGACTGACCTTGGTTTTGAGATTATCAAACCAGATGGTGCTTTTTATATCTTTGCTAAGATTCCAGTAGGCTACAATCAAGATTCCTTTGCTTTCTGAAGGATTTTGCTCAGAAGAAGGCTGTTGCCTTTATCCCTGGTGCAGCTTTTGGTCAATATGGAGAAGGTTATGCGCGCTTGTCTTATGCGGCTAGTATGGAAACCATCAGAGAGGCTATGAAACGTCTTGAGGAGTACATGAGAGAAGCATGATTCAGTCTATTACGAGTCAGGGGTTGGTGCTCTACAATCGTAATTTTCGTGAGGATGACAAGCTAGTCAAGATTTTTACAGAGCAGGTCGGTAAGCGCATGTTTTTTGTCAAACATGCCGGTCAATCCAAACTGGCTCCAGTTATTCAACCTTTGGTGCTGGCTCGTTTTCTTTTACGAATCAATGATGATGGGCTTAGTTATATTGAAGACTATCATGAGGTGATGACCTTTCCAAAAATCAATAGTGATCTCTTTGTCATGGCCTATGCGACCTATGTGGCAGCTCTGGCAGATGCTAGTTTGCAGGATAATCAGCAGGATGCTCCCTTGTTTGCTTTTTTGCAAAAGACTTTGGAATTGATGGAAGCTGGCTTGGATTATCAAGTTTTGACTAATATTTTTGAAATTCAGATTTTGACACGTTTTGGGATCAGTCTTAACTTTAATGAGTGTGTTTTTTGCCATCGGGTGGGTCAGGCCTTTGATTTTTCTTTCAAATATGGCGCTTGCTTATGTCCTGAGCATTATCATGAGGATGAGAAACGTTGTCATCTGAATCCAAACATTCCCTATCTGCTCAATCAATTTCAAGCTATTAACTTTGAGACTTTAGAGACTATTTCTCTCAAGTCTGAAATCAAGCAAGAATTACGTCAGTTCATGGATCAAATTTATGAAGAATATGTAGGAATTCACCTAAAATCAAAGAAATTTATTGATTCCCTAGCTGATTGGGGACAATTACTAAAAAGAGGAAGACAAATGAAAAAAATCGCAGTAGATGCAATGGGTGGCGATTATGCACCTCAAGCTATTGTAGAGGGAGTCAATCAAGCCCTTGCTGGCTTTTTCAGATATTGAGATTCAACTTTACGGAGATGAAAGTAAAATTAAGCAATATCTAACAGCTACAGAGCGCGTCAGCATTATCCATACAGATGAAAAAATTGATTCGGATGATGAACCGACAAAAGCCATTCGTAAGAAGAAAAATGCCAGTATGGTATTGGCGGCTAAGGCTGTCAAAGATGGAGAGGCAGATGCTGTGCTCTCTGCAGGAAATACAGGTGCTTTGCTTGCGGCAGGATTTTTCATCGTTGGTCGCATCAAAAATATCGATCGCCCAGGACTTATGTCAACCTTACCAACAGTTGATGGGAAAGGTTTTGATATGCTAGATCTCGGTGCCAATGCAGAAAACACAGCCCATCACCTTCATCAATATGCCATCCTAGGTTCTTTCTACGCTAAAAATGTTCGTGGAATTGCAAAACCACGAGTTGGTTTGCTTAATAACGGGACAGAGAGTAGCAAAGGAGATCCACTCCGCAAGGAAACTTATGACTTGCTAGTAGCTGATGAGAGTTTGAACTTTATCGGTAATGTGGAAGCGCGTGATTTGATGGATGGCGTTGCTGATGTAGTCGCAACAGATGGTTTCACGGGAAACGCTGTGCTCAAATCCATTGAAGGTACAGCCATGGGGATCATGGGCTTGCTAAAAAATACCATTACAGGTGGCGGACTTCGAGCAAAACTTGGCGCTCTCCTTCTCAAGGATAGCCTTAAAGGTTTGAAAAAGCAGCTCAACTATTCAGATGTTGGGGGTGCAGTCTTGTTTGGTGTCAAGGCGCCTGTTGTCAAGACTCATGGCTCAAGTGATGCCAAGGCTGTGTACAGTACGATTCGTCAGATTCGTACCATGCTAGAAACAGATGTAGTTGCTCAAACTGCGCGTGAATTTTCAGGAGAATAATATATATGACAGAAAAAGAAATTTTTGACCGTATTGTGACTATCATCCAAGAACGTCAAGGGGAAGACTTTGTAGTCACAGAGGCCTTGAGCTTGAAGGATGATTTGGATGCTGATTCGGTAGATCTGATGGAATTTGTTCTAACCGTTGAGGATGAATTTGGAATCGAAATCAGTGATGAAGAAATCGATCACCTCCAAAGTGTGGCGGATGTATTAAAGGTCATTAAAGATAAAATCTAACATAAAGCAACATGCAAGTCATGTTGTTTTTTTGTTTCTTAAATAGATAAGAGAGAAGACAAGGAAGGGGAGAAAGGAATGATTATTTCAGTTATTTATCCAACTTGGCTTTTAAAATGGTTTAAAGGTTAAAAATCACAAATATAAAAATAAAGGAGAAAACGAATGACAAACTTTGACAAAATGGAACAGAATTTTGTAGCTCTTACGGAAGAAGAGTTGATGGAAGTGGATGGGGGGATTGCTTGGGAGGTAGTCTCTGTGGGTATTGCAATTGGTTGGGGGATTTACCAAGTTGGTGAAGCTGCTGGTAAAACGTTCTACTATATTACTCATCCATAGTTTTTGATAAATATGAGCAAGAAAACATTTTGGATTATACTACTCGTTATTACAATTGTGGTGACTGCCGTTGGTTTAGGATTATCTGCATATAATTATTATGTTTTTTTGATAGACCTTTTTTTCAATAGTACTACTAAAGGACTGTTGTCTGCGTTTGTTATGAGTGTATTGATGATTATTATTGGTGTATTAAAAAGAAAACTAATTTTTTTATTATGAAAATGGAGGATAAACATGTCGAATTTACAAACTATTGAACAAAAATTATACTACGTTAAGTGATGTTGAACTGCAAGAAGTCAATGGTGGAGGAGTAGCACTTTTAATTGGTGGTGGTATTTTGTCTGTTGGACTATTAGCTTGGGGTGCGTATAATGGTTATCAGTCGGCATCAAGAGGTGGATAAAAAGCTAGTAAATTCTTTATAAGAAAGCAGGAGTCTGCTATGAAAAAATTTTTACTGGGATTTGCTGGGGGATATTTTATCGTGTCAGTCATTATCTACATCGTAACGTATTTGATTTTGAAAAAACCGATCAATGCCTTGTTTTATCTAGAAACCCATCCGATTCTGCTTGGTCTGTTTTATGTAGGATACAAGTGTAGTTCAGAAAATAAAAAAGATCTGTTAGGAATTAATCAGTAAGTTGAACTAAAAAGGAATAAAAGTGGACTTCTATGAAAAATCTAAAAAAATGTAATGGGAGCATTTTTTTAATTATTTTTTTGGAGTATTTTGCGTGTTGGGGGATTTAAATGTAATCACCTTTAATATTGAAAAAAATATTTCCAAACAGAATTATTTGTTCCGATGCTAATTTTTGATGATGAGTTATTTGGATTCAGGTAAAGATAGGGTTTAAAGAGAACTATTATTAGTATGTGACAAATGCTATTGAATAATCATATTTTTAGTTGTTATTAATGGAATAAGAACTAAAAAAGAATGGAGAAAAAATGAATGTTTCAGAAGAATTTGTAGCGATTGTCATATCAGCTTCAGGAATCGTAGGACTTTTGGTTGGTGTAGCTAGTATAATGTAAAAAAGGAGTAGGTGGAATATGAAAAAACTGGATGAAAAATTTGAAATCATGACAGATGCAGATTTGTCTGTTACTGAAGGAGGTATCGTTGTTACTACTTCTACAGCGATAGCCTGGGGTGTTTTAGGAGTCGTTACCTATATGTACGGTCGTCATCTAGGAAGTAGACGTTAATTTAAAAATTTGTGGTAAAGGGTGTAAGAAAAACTATGCATTGTATTACCTATTCTGACTATGAATAGATAATATCAGATGCGGATTTGAAATAGCAGAGACATTGGAAATTGAAGTAAGTTTAAATAGGATGTCGTAAAGGTTACTATCAAAGATTTATTTGTCCCAAGCGCCTAGGGTATCAGTAAAAAAAATTATTCCCTTTCAATAGCATATTTTTTTAGTAGGTAGGATGTTTGTTCTGCCTATTTTTTTGTCCAAAATGTACAGTTGAGGCGTCTATTTGTATCGATTAAAGTCTATTTGGTGTTTTTACATTTATATTTTTGATAAAACATGTATTTTTTTGATAAAATAGCTATAGAAATTAGGAAAGTTGAAGAAAAAGGAATGAAGAAGGTTTTAAGATATTTTTTTAGTATTTGTTTTTTTCTATTTCTGATAAATATTTTTCATTTTTTTAAGATACTGACAACTCTAGGATTTCAGCTGACAATGAGTGAAAAAAAGTTATCTTGTACCACCTCTGTTTTTCGTTTATAGTTTTGTTCATGATTGGCAAAAAAATTGGAAAAGTAAGAAACATTAATCATTATATTTTATAGGTAGGACGTTTGTTCTGCCTATTTTTTTGTCCCAAAAGTGCTGTTCAGGTGCAGATATTGTTTTTTTAGAAATAATGTTCTTTTTACTTTTTTATTTGGATAAAATAATCTTATACTCAATGAAAATCAAAAAGCAAACTAGGAAGCTAGCCGCAAGCTGTACTTGAGTACGGTAAGGCAACGCTGACGTGGTTTGAATTTGATTTTCGAAGAGTATTACAAAGTTTTCTTTGGAGATGGTTAGGAAAAGGAGTAGGATATGAAATTTGGGAAACGTCACTATCGTCCGCAGGTGGATCAGATGGACTGTGGTGTAGCTTCATTAGCCATGGTCTTTGGTTATTATGGTAGTTATTACTCTTTGGCTCACTTACGAGAGTTAGCCAAGACGACCATGGATGGGACGACAGCTTTGGGCTTGGTCAAGGTTGCTGAGGAGATTGGTTTTGAAACGCGAGCGATTAAGGCGGATATGACTTTGTTTGATTTGCCAGATTTGACCTTTCCTTTTGTTGCCCATGTGCTTAAAGAAGGGAAATTGCTCCATTACTATGTAGTCACTGGGCAGGACAAGGATAGCATTCATATCGCTGATCCAGATCCTGGGGTGAAATTGACCAAACTGCCACGTGAGCGATTTGCCAAGGAGTGGACAGGAATCACCATTTTTATGGCACCTAGTCCAGACTATAAGCCTCATAAGGAACAAAAAAATGGTCTGCTCTCCTTTATCCCTATATTAGTGAAACAGCGAGGTTTGATTGTTAATATCGTTTTGGCGACCCTCTTGGTGACCTTGATTAACATTGTGGGTTCTTATTATCTTCAATCAATCATTGACACTTATGTACCAGATCAGATGCGCTCGACACTGGGGATTATTTCTATTGGGCTGGTTATTGTTTATATTCTTCAGCAAATCTTATCTTATGTGCAGGAATATCTCTTGCTTGTTTTGGGGCAACGCCTGTCGATTGACGTGATTTTATCCTATATCAAGCATGTTTTTCACCTGCCTATGTCCTTCTTTGCGACACGTAGAACAGGGGAAATCGTGTCTCGTTTCACGGATGCTAACAGTATCATTGATGCGCTGGCTTCGACTATCCTTTCGATTTTCCTAGATGTGTCAACGGTTGTCATTATTTCCCTTGTTTTATTTTCACAAAATACCAATCTCTTTTTCATGACTTTATTGGCACTTCCTATCTATACAGTGATTATCTTTGCCTTTATGAAGCCGTTTGAAAAGATGAATCGGGATACCATGGAAGCCAATGCGGTTCTGTCTTCTTCTATCATTGAGGACATCAATGGTATTGAGACTATCAAGTCTTTGACCAGTGAAAGTCAGCGTTACCAAAAAATTGACAAGGAATTTGTAGATTATCTGAAAAAATCCTTTACCTATAGTCGGGCAGAGAGTCAGCAAAAGGCTCTGAAAAAAGTTGCCCATCTCTTGCTCAATGTCGGTATTCTCTGGATGGGGGCTGTTCTGGTCATGGATGGCAAGATGAGTTTGGGGCAGTTGATTACCTATAATACCTTGCTGGTTTACTTTACAAATCCTTTGGAAAATATCATCAACCTGCAAACCAAGCTTCAGACAGCGCAGGTTGCCAATAACCGTCTAAATGAGGTTTATCTGGTAGCTTCTGAGTTTGAGGAGAAGAAAACAGTTGAGGATCTGAGCTTGATGAAGGGAGATATGACCTTCAAGCAGGTTTACTACAAGTATGGCTATGGTCGAGATGTCTTGTCAGATATCAATTTGACCATTTCGCAGGGTTCTAAGGTGGCTTTTGTGGGGATTTCAGGGTCAGGTAAGACGACCTTGGCCAAGATGATGGTTAATTTTTACGACCCAAGTCAGGGAGAGATTAGTCTGGGTGGTGTCAATCTCAATCAGATTGATAAAAAGGCCTTGCGCCAGTATATCAACTATCTGCCTCAACAGCCTTATGTATTTAACGGAACGATTTTGGAGAATCTTCTCCTTGGAGCCAAGGAGGGGACGACTCAAGAGGATATCTTACGGGCGGTCGAGTTGGCAGAGATTCGGGAGGATATCGAGCGTATGCCCCTGAATTACCAGACAGAATTGACTTCGGATGGGGCAGGGATTTCAGGTGGTCAACGGCAGAGAATCGCTCTGGCGCGTGCTCTCTTGACAGATGCGCCGGTCTTGATTTTGGATGAGGCGACCAGCAGTTTAGATATTTTGACAGAGAAGCGAATTGTCGATAATCTCATGGCTTTAGACAAGACCTTGATTTTCATCGCCCACCGCTTGACCATTGCTGAGCGGACAGAGAAGGTTGTTGTCTTGGATCAGGGCAAGATTGTTGAAGAAGGAAATCATGCTGATTTGCTTGCACAGGGTGGCTTTTACGCCCATTTGGTCAATAGCTAGAAAGAGGAGAGGATGAAACCAGAATTTTTAGAAAGTGCGGAGTTTTATAATCGTCGTTACCATAATTTTTCCAGTCGGGTGATTGTCCCCATGTCGCTTCTGCTCGTGTTTTTACTTGGCTTTGCAACTCTTGCAGAGAAGGAGATGAGTTTATCCACTAGAGCGACTATCGAACCTAGTCGTATTCTTGCTAATATTCAGTCAACTAGCAGCAATCGCATTCTTGTCAATCATTTGGAAGAAAATAAGCTGGTCAAGAAGGGGGAGCTTCTTGTTCAATATCAGGAAGGGGCAGAGGGTGTCCAAGCGGAGTCTTATGCCAGTCAGTTGGAAATGCTCAAGGATCAGAAGGTTCAACTAGAGTATTTAAAAGCAAGCCTTCAATCAGGAAGTGATCAATTTCCTGAAACAGATAAATTTGGCTATCAGCATAGTTTTTTAGATTATCTGAATCAGGCTACTAGTCTGCGAAGTCAGGTTGAGCAACAAAATGCTAGTATATCATCCCAAAATGCAGCAGCCAGTGGTAGTCAGGCAGAGTTAGGGAATCTCATCGGAGAAACCCAGTCCAAAATTAAAGAATATCAGCAAGCAAAGTCTGCTATTCAAACTGATGGACTCTTAGAGAGTGACCATCCAGCTTACGCAATTTATCAGTCTTATCAGTCAACAAAAGAGCAGGGATCGGAAGCCAAACAGCAGGCCTTATCTCAGCTAGATGCTCACATCACTCAGTTGGAGTCAACTCTTGCAGGTTATCGAGTACAGTATGCAGGTTCAGGAGTCCAGCAAGCCTATGCATCTGGATTAGGAAGTCAGTTGGAGTCATTAAAATCTCAGCAACTAGCCAAGGTAGGCCAGGAATTAACGCTCTTGGATCAGAAAATTCTTGAAGTGGAGTCAGGTAAAAAGATTCAAGGAAATCTTTTAGAGAAGGAGAAAATTACAGCAACAGAAGATGGTGTTTTACACCTGAATCCTGAGCATAGTCGATCTACCATCATTCCAGAAGGAACGATCCTTGCTCACCTATTTCCGCAGTTGGTTAGGGAGAGGAAGGCAAAACTGACAGCTTATATCGGTTCTAAGGAAGTGGCTGGTCTCAAACATGGAAATGAAGTACGATTTACAACAGTAACAGATGCCAATAAGCAACTAGTGTTGACATCCAAGATTACCAATATCGATACCAGTGCGACTCAGACAGAAAGGGCAATTTCTTTAAATTAGAGGCAGAGACGGACTTGAGTGCTGAACAGGCAGAAAAGATTCGTTATGGACTTGAAGGTCGTTTAACCATGATTACAGGTAGGAAGAGTTTTTTACGCTACTATCTTGATCGTTTTTTGAAACAAGAATAAGGTTCGCATTCTAACTCAAATCAATCTTAGAAAATCGCAAATGAAAAATCGTTTGCGATTTTTCTGTACTTTTTCAGACATAAAATCAAATATAGTTCGTTAAATATTTGATTTTTAGTGTATGTTGTGTTAGAATGATGTAAATTAACGCGAAAGGCGAACAAGAAAATGTCCAGTAAACTTATTTATACGGGAAAAGCTAAAGATATCTATACTACAGAAGACGAAAATGTGATTAAGTCGGTCTACAAGGACCAGGCCACTATGCTGAATGGAGCTCGCAAAGAGACCATAGAGGGGAAAGGTGTGCTGAATAATCAGATTTCGTCTCTTATTTTCGAAAAATTGAATGCGGCTGGTGTGGCGACACACTTTATCGAACGTATTTCTGACACAGAACAACTCAATAAGAAGGTGACCATCATTCCTTTGGAGGTTGTTCTTCGTAACGTGACTGCAGGTTCTTTTTCAAAACGTTTTGGCGTGGAAGAAGGTTTGGACTTAGAAACTCCAATCGTTGAATTTTACTACAAGAACGATGATTTGGATGATCCATTCATCAATGATGAGCATGTGAAGTTCTTGGATATTGCCAATGATGAGCAAATTGCTTATATCAAGGAAGAAACGCGTCGTATCAATGAATTGTTGAAAGATTGGTTTGCACAAATTGGTCTTCGGTTGATTGACTTCAAATTGGAATTTGGCTTTGATAAGGATGGCAAGATCATCTTGGCAGACGAATTCTCACCAGACAACTGCCGTCTTTGGGATGCGGAAGGGCACCATATGGACAAGGATGTTTTCCGTAGGGATTTAGGCAGTTTAACGGATGTATATAAGGTTGTGTTAGAGAAATTGCAGGGATTGAAGTAATCATTTTGGAACGGAACCCCTTCGTCTTCGATAACCTATTTGAATAGAAATAAAGGAACTAAAATGGATAAACGTATTTTCGTTGAGAAAAAAGCTGATTTTCGTGTCAAATCTGACTCTTTAGTAAAAGAATTACAGCATAATCTTCAGTTGAAAACTTTGAATGATCTTCGTATTGTTCAAGTTTACGATGTCTTTAATTTAGCAGAGGATTTGTTTGCGCGTGCGGAAAAACACATCTTCTCTGAACAAGTGACCGATACTGTTTTGGATGAAGCGTCTGTGCAAGCAGACCTTGCTAACTATGCTTTCTTTGCCATCGAAAGCTTGCCTGGTCAATTTGACCAACGTGCAGCATCTTCACAAGAAGCTTTGCTTTTGCTTGGTAGTTCAAATGATGTAACTGTAAACACAGCACAATTGTACTTGGTTAACAAGGATATTGATGCGAATGAATTGGAAGCTGTCAAAAACTACCTCTTGAACCCAGTAGATTCTCGTTTCAAAGATATCACTGTTGGCATTGCGAAACAAGATTTCTCTGAGTCTGACAAGACCATTCCAAACTTGGATTTCTTCGAAACTTATACAGCAGAAGATTTTGCACAGTATAAGTCCGAGCAAGGATTGGCCATGGAAGTGGACGACCTTCTCTTCATTCAAGATTACTTCAAGTCTATTGGTCGTGTGCCAACTGAGACTGAGCTTAAGGTGTTGGATACCTACTGGTCTGACCACTGCCGTCATACCACTTTCGAGACTGAGTTGAAGAATATCGACTTCTCAGCTTCTAAATTCCAAACAATTGCAGGCGACTTATGACAAGTACATTGCCATGCGTGATGAGTTGGGACGTAGCGAAAAACCTCAAACCTTGATGGATATGGCGACTATTTTTGGTCGTTATGAGCGTGCCAATGGTCGTTTGGACGACATGGAAGTGTCAGATGAAATCAATGCCTGCTCGGTTGAAATTGAAGTGGATGTCAATGGTGTCAAAGAACCATGGCTCCTCATGTTCAAAAACGAAACTCACAACCACCCAACGGAGATTGAACCATTTGGTGGAGCGGCTACTTGTATCGGTGGTGCCATTCGTGACCCATTGTCAGGTCGATCATACGTTTACCAAGCCATGCGTATCTCAGGTGCTGGCGATATTACAGCTCCAATTGCTGAAACTCGTGCTGGTAAATTGCCACAACAAGTGATTTCTAAAACAGCAGCTCACGGTTATTCTTCATATGGGAACCAAATTGGTCTTGCGACGACTTATGTTCGTGAATACTTCCACCCAGGTTTCGTTGCTAAACGTATGGAGCTAGGTGCCGTTGTCGGTGCGGCTCCTAAGGAAAATGTTGTCCGTGAAAAACCTGAAGCAGGTGATGTGATTATCTTGCTCGGTGGTAAGACTGGACGTGACGGTGTCGGTGGAGCGACAGGTTCTTCTAAAGTTCAAACGGTTGAATCTGTTGAAACAGCTGGTGCTGAGGTTCAAAAAGGGAATGCCATCGAAGAACGTAAGATTCAACGTCTTTTCCGTAATGGTGAAGTGACACGTCTCATCAAGAAATCAAATGACTTTGGTGCTGGTGGTGTCTGTGTGGCTATCGGTGAATTGGCAGATGGTCTTGAAATTGAGCTAGACAAAGTGCCATTGAAATACCAAGGCTTGAACGGTACAGAGATTGCTATCTCTGAATCTCAAGAACGGATGGCTGTTGTAGTTCGTCCAGAAGATGTCGATGCCTTCGTTGCTGAATGTAACAAAGAAAATATTGATGCTGTTGTCGTTGCAACAGTAACTGAAAAACCAAATCTTGTCATGCACTGGAATGGCGAAACAATCGTCGATTTGGAACGTCGTTTCCTTGACACAAATGGTGTGCGTGTGGTTGTAGATGCTAAGGTAGTTGACAAGGATGTCAAACTTCCAGAAGAACGTCAAACATCTGCTGAAACACTTGAAGCGGATACTATTGAAGTCTTGGCTGACCTTAACCATGCTAGTCAAAAAGGGTTGCAAACCATCTTTGATAGCTCAGTTGGTCGTTCAACAGTCAATCACCCACTTGGTGGTCGCTACCAAATCACACCAACTGAGGCATCTGTACAGAAATTGCCAGTCCAACATGGCGTGACTCATACGGCATCAGTCATGGCGCAAGGCTTCAACCCTTATGTAGCTGAATGGTCACCTTACCACGGTGCGGCCTATGCAGTGATCGAAGCAACCGCTCGTTTGGTTGCTGCTGGTGCAAACTGGTCCAAGGCTCGCTTCTCTTACCAAGAGTACTTCGAGCGGATGGACAAACAGGCTGAACGCTTTGGTCAGCCAGTAGCAGCTCTTCTAGGCTCTATCGAAGCTCAGATTCAACTTGGTTTACCATCTATTGGTGGTAAGGACTCTATGTCTGGTACCTTTGAAGAATTGACAGTACCACCAACCTTGGTTGCTTTGGTGTGACAACAGCAGACAGCCGTAAGGTTCTTTCTCCAGAATTTAAGGTTGCTGGTGAAAATATCTACTACATCCCAGGTCAAGCTTTGGCCCAAGAGATTGATTTTGATCTCATCAAGTCTAACTTTGCTCAATTTGAAGCTATTCAAGCTGACCACAAAGTGACATCTGCATCAGCTGTCAAATATGGTGGTGTCGTTGAATCTCTTGCACTTGCAACATTTGGTAACCATATCGGTGCCACTGTAACCCTTGAAAATCTTGAGACTACCTTGACAGCTCAATTGGGAGGATTCGTCTTCACTTCACCTGAAGAAATTGCTGGAGTAGAGAAAATCGGTCAAACAAGTGCAGACTTACACTAGTTGTCAATGGTGTAAGCCTTGATGGACACAAACTTGACAGCGCCTTCCAAGGTAAATTGGAAGAGGTTTACCCAACAGAATTTACTCAAGCAGAAGAACTGGAAGAAGTGCCTGCTGTAGCATCAGATACTGTTATTAAAGCCAAAGAGACAGTTGAAACACCAGTGGTTTACATCCCAGTATTCCCAGGAACTAACTCTGAGTACGACTCCGCTAAAGCCTTTGAAAAAGAAGGTGCAAAAGTCTACTTGGTGCCATTTGTAACACTTAACGAAGAAGCAATTGTCAAGTCTGTTGACACTATGGTTGACAATATCGAAAAAGCTAACATTATCTTCTTTGCAGGTGGCTTCTCAGCAGCGGATGAACCAGATGGATCTGCTAAATTTATCGTTAACATCTTGCTCAATGAAAAAGTACGTGCTGCTATTGATAGCTTCATCGAACATGGTGGTTTAATCATCGGTATCTGTAACGGATTCCAAGCCCTCGTCAAATCAGGTCTCCTTCCATATGGTAATTTTGAAGATGCAAGCAGTACGAGTCCAACCCTCTTCTACAATGATGCCAACCAACACGTGGCTAAGATGGTTGAAACACGTATTGCTAACACGAACTCACCATGGCTTGCTGGAGTGAAAGTTGGTGATATTCATGCCATCCCAGTATCACACGGTGAAGGGAAGTTTGTCGTGACGGTCGAGGAATTTGCGGAGCTCCGTGACAATGGACAAATTTTCAGCCAATACATTGACTTCGAAGGCAAACCAAGCATGGATTCTAAATACAATCCAAATGGTTCTGTCAATGCTATCGAAGGAATTACCAGCAAGAACGGTCAAATTATTGGGAAGATGGGTCACTCAGAACGTTATGAAGACGGTCTCTTCCAAAATATCCCAGGAAGTAAAGATCAACATCTCTTTGCCTCAGCTGTGAAATACTTTACTGGGAAATAAGAAGGTAAAAAAATGACATACGAAGTAAAATCTCTTAATGAAGAATGTGGCGTTTTTGGGATCTGGGGTCATCCAGATGCTTCCAAATTGACCTATTTTGGACTCCATAGTCTTCAGCACCGTGGTCAGGAGGGGGCAGGGATCCTCTCCAATGACCATGGGCAATTGAAGCGTCATCGTGATATGGGGCTTTTATCAGAAGTCTTCAAAAATCCTGCTAATTTGGATAAATTGACAGGAACTGGAGCCATTGGACATGTGCGTTATGCGACTGCGGGAGAAGCTTCTGTAGACAATATCCAACCCTTCCTTTTCCGCTTTCACGATATGCAGTTTGGTTTGGCTCATAATGGGAATCTGACCAATGCAGAATCTCTTAAGCAAGAATTGGAACAAAGAGGGGCAATTTTCAGTTCAACTTCAGATTCAGAAATCTTGGCTCATCTCATTCGCCGTAGCCATAATCCAAACTTGATGGGTAAAATCAAGGAGGCGCTTAGTCTTGTCAAAGGTGGTTTCGCTTATCTCTTGATGTTTGAAGATAAGTTGATTGCAGCCCTTGACCCAAATGGTTTCCGACCACTTTCTATTGGGAAAATGGCCAATGGAGCTGTTGTTGTTTCTTCTGAAACCTGTGCCTTTGAAGTCATCGGTGCGGAGTGGATTCGCGATGTGAAACCAGGCGAGATTGTCATTATTGATGACAATGGTATCCAGTATGACAGCTACACAAATGATACTCAGTTGGCTATCTGTTCGATGGAGTACATCTATTTTGCTCGACCTGATTCGAACATTCATGGAGTCAATGTTCATACAGCCCGTAAGAGAATGGGGGCGCAATTGGCGCGTGAGTTCAAGCATGAAGCTGATATCGTGGTTGGGGTGCCAAATTCCTCACTCAGTGCAGCTATGGGCTTTGCGGAAGAATCTGGTCTCCAAATGAAATGGGCTTGATTAAAAATCAATACACTCAACGTACCTTTATCCAACCAACTCAAGAGTTGCGTGAGCAAGGGGTTCGGATGAAACTTTCTGCTGTTTCTGGTGTCGTGAAAGGCAAACGTGTTGTCATGATTGATGACTCGATTGTTCGTGGAACTACGTCTCGGAGAATTGTTCAATTGTTGAAAGAAGCAGGTGCGACTGAGGTTCACGTTGCCATTGGAAGTCCAGCGTTAGCTTATCCTTGTTTTTACGGGATTGATATTCAGACGCGTCAGGAGCTGATTGCAGCTAATCATACGGTTGAAGAAACTTGCCAAATCATTGGTGCAGACAGCCTAACTTATCTTTCAATTGAAGGCTTAATTGACTCTATCGGTATTGAAACAGATGCGCCAAACGGTGGCCTTTGTGTTGCTTATTTTGACGGCAAATATCCAACCCCATTGTACGATTATGAGGAAGAATACCGTAGAAGTTTAGAGGAAAAAACTTCTTTCTATTAGAAGAGGGTTAGTGGTGGAAATAGAAAATAAAATTACTGAGTTTCTGCTGTACCTTGAAAAAAATTCGGAAAAAGATTTTTCAAGATGGTTAACAGGAGTTAATATTTTTGAAATATTGGGTATAACTAGTGCTGAAATTCGTCATAGTCGAGTATTAGCTTGGTTGCTTGATCCCAGAGAAAGTCATAAATTGGAAGATAAGTTTTTCAAAAAAATATTGATGAAAGTGTTTGATAACAATCTATCTTTTGCAACAATTAAACCAACTGAAATAATATTGAAAGATTTCTCAAAAGCAGAAGTATATAGAGAAAGTAAAAATAATATTGATGTTCTGTATACAAATAAAGAACATCGAATAAATTTAGTTATTGAAAATAAAACTTTCACCTTCGACCATGACAATCAGTTGAGAAAATATCGAAAATTTATCGAAAATTCTTACGCTGGTTATCGTAATATATATATTTATCTGACACCAAATGGAGATGCACCGATAGATGCTGATGTTGAGGAAAGGCAATTTTGGAGTTTACTTTCATATCAAGATATTTCAGATATACTAGAAGAATTGTATGTGGATGAAGTTGATAATGAGAAAGTTTCTTACATTCTTAAAGAGTACAATGATAATATTAGGAGGAATATTTTTGAATGATATAGAGTTGAAAGAGTTAAGTGCTGAAATTTATTTTTAAATATAAAGAAGTTTTAGATCTCATTTTTGAAAAATAGACCTGATACGCAGATGCTTCGTGAAAAAAATTAGTCGGTGTTTTAAGTTATCTAAAATGAACAAGGAAATTTAATTTTTGATGAAAAAAATATTGTTCAAAAACTTTTTTTACGTTTTAGAACAAGACAGTTAGATAATTTTATTGACAATGTTGTTAAAGAGGAAAATACTGAATGGTCTACTGGCTCAGCCTATTTTTTATGAGATAACATATAGTAATTTTTCAGACAGATGTTTATTTATCAATATCTAAAAAATTTAACAGACATACAGTCTCGGCAATTTAAACTTTTGACATTTGACAAATATAGTAAATATGGTTTTAATACTTCTAATAAATTTCTAAATTTTGATGCTTCAGATGAAAACTTGTTGTTATCAGAATCAACTCAAACACTCATTGACTTTCTATTAGAAAATCTTCAACAAATAGATGAATTTGAAAAGGTATTTATTGAAACTTGGAATGAAAAGCAAAAGGAGAAAGATTATGTCTAAAAATGCTTATGCGCAGTCTGGTGTAGACGTTGAAGCGGGTTATGAAGTTGTTGAACGGATCAAAAAACATGTGGCTCGTACAGAGCGTGCGGGAGTCATGGGAGCTCTAGGTGGTTTCGGTGGTATGTTTGACCTTTCAAAAACAGGTGTCAAAGAGCCCGTCTTGATCTCAGGGACTGACGGTGTCGGAACTAAACTGATGCTTGCTATCAAGTATGACAAGCACGATACTATCGGACAAGACTGTGTGGCTATGTGTGTCAATGATATCATCGCTGCAGGTGCTGAGCCCCTCTATTTCCTTGACTATATCGCAACTGGTAAAAATGAACCAGCTAAACTAGAACAGGTTGTTGCTGGTGTGGCTGAAGGTTGTGTGCAAGCTGGTGCAGCCCTGATCGGTGGTGAAACTGCTGAAATGCCTGGTATGTATGGTGAAGACGACTATGACTTGGCTGGTTTCGCAGTAGGTGTTGCAGAAAAATCTCAAATCATTGACGGTTCCAAAGTAGCTGAAGGTGATGTACTTCTTGGACTTGCTTCAAGCGGTATCCACTCAAATGGTTACTCACTCGTGCGTCGTGTCTTTGCGGACTACACAGGTGAGGAAATCCTGCCAGAATTGGAAGGTAAAAAACTTAAAGATGTTCTTCTTGAACCAACTCGTATCTATGTCAAGGCTGTATTGCCACTCATCAAAGAAGAATTGGTTAACGGTATTGCCCACATCACAGGTGGTGGCTTTATTGAGAATGTCCCTCGCATGTTTGCGGATGACTTGGCTGCTGAAATTGACGAAAGCAAGGTCCCAGTCCTTCCAATTTTCAAAGCCCTTGAAAAATATGGTGAAATCAAACATGAAGAAATGTTTGAAATCTTCAACATGGGGATTGGTCTCATGCTTGCAGTGAAACCAGAACATGTGGAGCATGTCAAGGAACTTCTTAACGAACCTGTTTATGAAATTGGTCGTATTGTGAAGAAAGATGGCGCAAGTGTGGTGATTAAATAATGGCTAAAAAAATCGCTGTTTTTGCCTCTGGCAACGGCTCAAACTTCCAGGTGATTGCGGAACAATTTCCAGTAGAGTTTGTCTTTTCAGATCATCGGGATGCCTACGTACTTGAGCGAGCAGAAAAACTTGGGATTTTAACCTATGCCTTTGAACTCAAGGAATTTGAGAGCAAGGTAGACTACGAAGCAGCCATTGTCGAACTCTTGGATGAGCACCAGATTGACTTGGTTTGCCTAGCAGGCTACATGAAAATCGTTGGCCCAACCTTGCTAGCAGCTTATGAAGGCCGTATCATCAATATCCATCCTGCCTATCTTCCAGAATTTCCAGGTGCTCATGGCATTGAGGATGCTTGGAATGCAGGTGTCGACCAGTCTGGTGTGACCATTCACTGGGTGGATTCTGGCGTTGATACTGGCAAGGTCATCAAACAAGTCCGTGTGCCACGCCTTGAAGGGGATACCCTTGATACTTTCGAGACTCGCATCCACGAAACAGAGTACAAACTCTATCCAGAAGTCTTGGATAGTTTGGGGGCTGCACGAAAATAAGGAAGCCCTCGGGCTGAAAGAAAATTTTCGACTGTAGCACTGTAGCAAAGAAAGAACTTTTTTAAAAAGGAAAAGAAAGAACATGACTAAACGAGCACTTATTTCAGTCTCAGACAAAGCGGGCATCGTTGAATTTGCCCAAGAACTCAAAAAACTTGGTTGGGATATCATCTCAACAGGTGGTACCAAAGTTGCCCTTGATAATGCCGGTGTTGATACCATTGCCATTGACGATGTGACTGGTTTCCCGGAAATGATGGACGGTCGTGTCAAGACCCTCCACCCAAATATCCATGGCGGTCTCCTCGCTCGTCGCGACTTGGATAGTCACTTAGAAGCAGCCAAGGATAACAAAATCGAATTGATCGACCTTGTTGTGGTCAACCTCTACCCATTCAAGGAAACCATCCTCAAACCAGACGTGACTTATGCGGATGCCGTTGAAAACATCGATATCGGTGGTCCATCAATGCTTCGTTCAGCAGCTAAAAACCACGCTAGCGTAACAGTTGTTGTAGACCCTGCTGATTATGCTGTTGTTCTTGACGAATTGGCAGCTAATGGCGAAACAAGCTACGAAACTCGCCAACGTTTGGCAGCTAAGGTTTTCCGTCACACAGCGGCTTATGATGCCTTGATTGCAGAATACTTCACAGCTCAAGTGGGTGAAAGCAAACCTGAAAAACTCACTCTGACTTATGACCTTAAACAACCAATGCGTTACGGTGAAAATCCTCAACAAGATGCCGATTTCTATCAAAAAGCCTTGCCAACGGATTACTCCATTGCATCAGCGAAACAGCTCAACGGTAAGGAATTGTCCTTCAACAATATTCGTGACGCTGATGCAGCGATCCGCATCATCCGTGATTTTAAAGACCGTCCAACGGTTGTAGCTCTCAAACACATGAACCCATGTGGGATTGGTCAAGCTGATGACATCGAAACTGCTTGGGATTACGCTTATGAGTCTGACCCAGTGTCTATTTTTGGTGGAATTGTCGTTCTCAACCGTGAGGTGGATGCTGCGACAGCTGAGAAGATGCACGGCGTTTTCCTTGAAATCATCATCGCACCAAGCTATACGGATGAAGCGCTAGCCATTTTGACCAACAAAAAGAAAAATTTGCGCATTCTTGCCTTGCCATTTGACGCACAAGATGCTAGTGAAGTGGAAGCAGAATACACAGGTGTTGTCGGTGGACTCCTCGTTCAAAATCAAGACGTGGTCAAAGAAAGCCCAGCTGACTGGCAAGTGGTAACCAAACGCCAACCAACTGAGACAGAAGCGACTGCCCTTGAGTTTGCTTGGAAAGCTATCAAGTATGTCAAATCAAATGGAATCATCGTGACTAATGACCACATGACACTTGGCGTTGGCCCTGGTCAAACCAATCGTGTGGCTTCCGTCCGTATTGCTATTGACCAAGCTAAAGATTGCCTTGACGGTGCTGTCCTTGCTTCGGATGCCTTCTTCCCATTTGCGGATAATGTGGAAGAAATCGCAAAAGCAGGTATCAAGGCCATCATCCAGCCTGGAGGATCAGTCCGTGACCAAGAGTCTATCGAAGCTGCTGATAAATACGGCTTGACTATGGTCTTCACAGGCGTAAGACATTTTAGACATTAAGAAAATAAAAGGGAAGAAAACAGTTTCTTTCCTTTTTTGCTTAAAAAAGCTTAGCGAAACAAGATTAAAGCGAACGTTTATGATATAATATTATTAAATAATTCGCAAAAGAGGTTGAAAGATGAAGCTGTTAGTTGTCGGCTCGGGTGGTCGTGAACATGCCATTGCTAAGAAGTTGCTTGAGTCAAAAGACGTTGAAAAAGTCTTTGTAGCTCCTGGGAATGACGGGATGACTCTGGATGGTCTGGAATTGGTAAATATCTCTATTTCCGAACATTCTAAATTGATTGAGTTTGCAAAAGCCAACGATATTGCCTGGTCCTTCATTGGTCCAGATGACGCCCTTGCGGCTGGGATTGTGGATGAGTTCAATGTAGCTGGTCTCAAAGCCTTTGGTCCGACGAGATTGGCAGCGGAGTTGGAGTGGTCCAAGGATTTTGCTAAGGAAATCATGGTCAAATACGATGTTCCGACAGCAGCCTATGGGACCTTCTCAGATTTCGAGGAAGCCAAGGCCTATATCGAAGAAAAAGGCGCTCCAATCGTAGTCAAGGCAGACGGTTTGGCCCTTGGGAAAGGTGTTGTCGTTGCGGAGACAGTCGAGCAAGCAGTAGGAGCCGCTCACGAGATGCTTTTGGACAATAAATTCGGTGACTCAGGTGCGCGTGTGGTCATCGAGGAGTTTCTTGCAGGAGAGGAATTTTCACTTTTTGCCTTTGTCAATGGTGATAAGTTCTACATCATGCCAACAGCTCAGGACCACAAGCGTGCCTATGATGGCGACAAGGGGCCTAACACTGGTGGGATGGGTGCCTATGCGCCAGTTCCTCACTTGTCACAGAGAGTGGTTGACACAGCGGTTGACACCATTGTCAAGCCAGTCCTCGAAGGCATGATTAAAGAAGGTCGTCCTTATCTTGGTGTCCTTTATGCGGGTCTTATCTTGACAGCTGATGGACCCAAAGTCATCGAGTTCAACGCTCGTTTTGGAGATCCTGAAACGCAAATCATCTTGCCTCGTTTGACTTCTGATTTTGCGCAAAATATCACTGACATTTTGGATGGCCAAGAGCCAGCCATCACCTGGACAGACAAGGGTGTGACACTGGGTGTGGTTGTAGCATCGAACGGCTATCCGCTAGACTATGAAAAAGGTGTTGAATTGCCAGCAAAAACAGAAGGTGACATCATCACTTACTATGCAGGGGCTAAGTTTGCGGAAAATAGCAGAAGCAGAGCACTGCTCTCAAACGGTGGACGTGTCTATATGCTCGTAACCACAGCAGACACCGTAAAAGACGGCCAAAACATTATCTACAGCGAACTTAACAAACAAAACACAGAAGGCCTCTTTTACCGAACAGATATTGGAAGTAAGGGAGTATGAATATGATTGAAAAATTAAGTATTATAATATCGTTGCTAACAGCCTTAGTTGCGGTATGGAACAGTTGGTTCACAATAAAATCATTTAATGAGACACGTAAATACGATGTCAAAAAAATGAGATATGAAAAATTATACGTCTATTATATGGAGTATATCTCAAGAAAAGAAAAAAATTAAATTTTTTTGTCTTCAACAGATACAATCAACACATTGAATTATATATTTAGTGTTTATGATAATATTAAATTTTTTTAATGGATAAAGAAATTTCAGATAACCCTCAATATTCTTCAAAATAATCTTGAAAAAGAGCGTAATCAATTTTTTATCAGATTTTGATAAAATGAATTTGGACGAAAGAAGTAGAAGATTGGATGAGTTGATACAGGCTTCTAAAAAGCTTTTAACGGGGAATTTAAGAAATATTATCAGCTTCAACTATCAAAAAGATTATAATAAATTAGTTTAAAAGAGAGAAATTAAGAAAATATGAAACCCGTAATTTCCATCATCATGGGCTCAAAATCCGACTGGGCAACCATGCAAAAAACCGCCGAAGTCCTAGACCGCTTCGGTGTAGCCTACGAAAAGAAAGTTGTTTCTGCCCACCGTACACCAGACCTCATGTTCAAGCATGCAGAAGAGGCCCGTAGTCGTGGTATCAAAGTCATTATTGCAGGTGCTGGTGGCGCAGCCCATTTGCCAGGTATGGTAGCAGCCAAAACCACTCTACCTGTTATTGGTGTACCAGTCAAATCACGTGCTCTTAGTGGAGTGGATTCGCTCTATTCTATCGTTCAGATGCCGGGCGGTGTGCCTGTTGCGACAATGGCTATCGGTGAAGCTGGTGCGACAAATGCGGCCCTCTTTGCCCTCCGTCTCCTATCAGTAGAGGACAAGGCCATTGCGGATGCACTTGCTAACTTTGCTGAAGAACAAGGAAAAATCGCAGAGGAGTCTACAAATGAGCTCATCTAAAACAATCGGAATTATCGGTGGCGGTCAGCTGGGTCAGATGATGGCCATTTCTGCTATCTACATGGGGCACAAGGTTATCGCGCTGGATCCTGCTGCGGATTGTCCAGCCTCCCGTGTGGCAGAAATCATCGTAGCTCCTTATAATGATGTGGACGCCCTTCGTCAGTTGGCGGAGCGTTGCGATGTCCTCACCTATGAGTTTGAAAATGTTGATGCTGACGGTTTGGATGCTGTTATCAAAGAAGGTCAGCTTCCTCAAGGAACCGACCTACTACGTATTTCCCAAAATCGCATTTTTGAAAAGGACTTCCTTTCAAACAAGGCAAAAGTCACTGTGGCACCTTACAAGGTTGTGACTTCTAGCCAAGACTTAGCAGATATCGATTTATCGAAAAACTATGTCCTCAAGACTGCGACAGGTGGTTACGACGGTCATGGTCAAAAGGTTATTCGCTCAGAAGCAGACTTGGAAGAAGCCAATGCACTATCCGATTCAGCAGACTGTGTTTTGGAAGAATTTGTCAACTTTGACCTTGAGATTTCTGTCATCGTGTCAGGCAACGGCAAGGAAGTGACAGTTTTCCCAGTTCAGGAAAATATCCACCGCAACAACATTCTTTCAAAAACCATTGTACCAGCTCGCATTTCTGAAAGTTTAGCTGCTAAAGCCAAGGCTATGGCCGTGCGAATCGCAGAACAACTAAACTTGTCTGGAACTCTCTGCGTGGAAATGTTTGCGACTGCTGATGATATCATAGTAAATGAAATTGCTCCACGGCCACATAACTCTGGGCACTACTCAATCGAAGCCTGTGATTTCTCTCAGTTTGATACCCATATTCTGGGTGTTCTTGGAGCGCCATTGCCAGAAATAGAATTACATGCGCCTGCTGTTATGCTGAATGTTCTCGGTCAACACGTTGAAGCTGCTGAAAAATATGTCACAGAAAATCCAAGCGCCCACCTCCACATGTATGGTAAAATAGAAGCGAAGCACAACCGCAAGATGGGACATGTGACTTTGTTTAGTGATGAGCCGGATGAGGTTGTAGGATTTTAGGAGAAGAGAATCGTATGGAATACTATGAATTTAAAGAAGATATAATAGATCAAAATTTCAATTTTTATTTTGATACTAGCGCTTTACTCTCTTTGTATCGAAAACAAAAAAAGAATTAGTTGAGTATTTTTGATGAGAATATTCGAAATGTTAACAATGATATCCGAATTCCTTCGACTGTACAAAAAGAATATAATAGAAATGTATCAATGCTAAAAATTCATTTAAAAAAATGAATTGATTAAAAAAATACAAAAAGAATTTCAGAAAAAAATATTTTTTTGACAAGGTAAATCAGAGTTTAACCCAAATTTCTGATCTTCTTTCAAATAGTGATTCAACTGATTTAGGTACATTTGTGAAGTTGCAGGATGATTCGCTCGCAAAGTTATCAATACTTAATGATTTTATCAAAAAAACTAGAAATATCTGAAAACGTGGAAAAAATAGATAAAGTTTCAGAACTTATGGATAATTTTCTAATGTTATCAGACAACTTACTTCCGGCAATATCGATGGTGGAGCAAATAAAATTGATGAACGAGGGTTATACTAGGGCTAAACATCATTTTCCTCCGGGTTATATGGATATGAAGGATAAATATCATGGTTTAAAAAAAGAAGCTTTAAAAAAGAGTCAGGGGCAAAAGAAGCCGGAAGAACTTATAAGATATCTGGGCGATTACTTTATTTGGGCAGAGATAATAAAAGATATTTTGAATAAAGAAAAGAATGCACTGTTTATTACCTCGGATTTAAAAAGAAGATTGGTGGGAGATACCGAAAAAAGATTATGATTTGGTATCGTATGAAGCTAGAAAGGAATTGGTTCAAGAATTCAATGAATTAACTGGCAAGAGGATAAGATTCATTCCATTTGATTTATTTGTTAGCTTTCTAGAGAGTTATAACAACCAAGAATCTTTTGTACAATTATTTGTTCCAAAAATATAGCTGAAATAGAGTCAGTCGTTTCAGATCAGGTTTTTGGAATTTGTTAGAAAAAAATAAGAAATTGATTATTTCAGACGATGATATAATTTGGGATTCAGATATAACAAAGGGATATGTTCCATATGCCCCTAAGATAGATGTTACAGATGAAGAAATAGTCTCGGTGGAAATTAACTCTTTTGATGAGGACGACAATGGAGGCTTCTCTGTAGAACTTATTGTTAGTGTTAATGTATATGGATATTTTGATGTTTCTTCTGGACTGGAGGGTGAAACTTATAATTATGTAGAAGGTGATTTCACTAAAGAGGATATTCTTATTCATGTAACAATTAACTTTTCTTCGAAGCAAGTGACTGATTTAAAAAATATTATGATAAATTCTGACTTGGACGATTTCGATAGAATAGTTAAGGAAGCAGAAGTAAGGGAAATAGATTTAATTGATAGTGGTATTATTGACCTAGATTATGATGACCCCTTATTAGATTACTATCAATGGGAATGGGATAGAGATGAGGAGCGGTTTGCAAAATGGTAAATTTATAAAAAGCAAAGATTGTCTAACAAATTGAACAATTATTACGAAGCAAATCATTGTCAATTCTTTTGTTGAGGAAGAGAAAATTAAAGTAGTCTTAGAGGTTTTATGTTCAAGTGTAGACTATGAAAGGGTATAAGCTAAATATGATGAACTAGTAGTTCAGAGTCCAAAAAAACTATTCAGTTATTTAAAATGTACCTTTAGATATGAGATATGGATTTGAATACACTAGATTACTATCCATCTGTATTTATTGGAAAAAGAAGAATTTTAGTGGGGGAGATATGGTAAATTTTAATATCCTAGAATATGAACAAATGATTGGTGATTTAATTCACGATACTTTTTATGTAGGACTGACAAAAAGAGGGAAAATAAAAGGGATTAGGCAATTCTCAGAAGTTATAGTTAGAAAAATATTAAATATTGGAAGTGATACTCATTTTACATTAGGGAAAGCTGAGCATATGGAACAATTTAAGAAACTTTCCGACGATAGGAAAGTGTATTTAAAAACCTCAATTGAGAAGATACGCCCATTGGGAAATGATGGAACACATACTCAACATACAGAGGAGTTTTCTGATTCTGAGCTGAATCAAGTAAAAGATGGCTTATTTGATTTATATGCTTATCTGTTCATTGATTACTTTTTGAAGTATCCTATGAATTTATTATCTCCCACTCAGGTTATGCGTGAATTTTCGCTGTTGCCCCCAATTATAAGATATAAAACTTTAAAGTATTTGTATGATAGTGAAGCTAATCTACAAATTGCAAATAGATATTGTTTGTCAATTATTAAAACTTTTTAATAAATTGACTGCTTTGAATTGGTTACAGAATGAGAAAAGTAAACTTCTCCAACTATATTATCCTAATCAGGAGGAAGCTGAGGAATACTATGTTAAAAGAGGAACTCCTGTCTCTGCAACCCAATTTACAGTGAGCCTTCAATTGTGGAAGTTCGATAATGTTTATGATCTATTACTTGACAAAATTAGTGATAGTAGAACAGATAAAAATGAATCGGGCAAACTATATTCTAATTTCGAACAAGCAAAAAAATATTATGAAAAATAATAACGTTCTTAATTCAAGTAATATAGAAGAAGCTAAAACAGTATTATAAGGCTGTGAAAAATAAGTTCTCTAACGATATTGAAAAAGTTAAAAACTACTATAGATTAAATAATTTATATTTTCCTGAAAACGATGAGCGTACTTTTTGATGAATTCAGAGATTTTTGGAGAATTAATGGAATTCGTATTTATGGGAAGGAGTAAAAAAATAACTAGGGAATAGTTAGCTCATTTATTGGAATAGTTCGATGAATACAAATTTCGATACCTGAATATTCGAAAATTATTTAGAAATCTATAATATATCTATGGATGCGGATTTAAATACACTCGATTATTATCCATCTGTGTGGATTGGGAAAGAGAAGTTTGAGGATTAGGGAAAGACTACAATTATATGGTTCGTTGTCTTATCTGCACAAGGTTGACTAGTCTTGTCGCAGGTGAAAAATCGGTAAGATAAGCCAGACAACTATCGCTAGAAAGGAATTAATTTTTAAATGGAAGTAAGAGAGTTTAAAAAATGGTTAATAGATAACAATCTTGATAATGATGAGCTATATCAGGAATCTTTAAAATGTTATCAAGTTGAAGCCTATAAAGCCGCATATATTTTTTCTTATCTTGCGAACCATAAATACATAGCGAAATTGGCGATTGACTATAATGGTATTCCAACGAATTTTATGTCTAAATGTTCTGATGAAAATAAAAGGGTTGCTGATTGGCAAAAATGTATAGATTCTCTAAAAGATGAAGATATGTGGGAAAAAACTGTCAATGATAATTTGATTAAAGCTAAGGAAGAGGATAATATCTTCAAACTTCCATCCAAGATAAAAGAAAAATATGCTCATATGAGAGTGCTTCGCAATAATGCTGCTCATGCAAAAGATAGGAAAATATCAGAATCAACAGTCATAGAACTGTGGAATGAGATTGAATATACTCTTCCTTATTTTGAAATTAATGGGACTGTTGAAGCTTGGTTAGATGAACTGGATAAAAAGATAAAATATTTGGATAGCGAGTCCCCCTGTATTGAGGATTTACTTACTAAATTTAATAATTATTCGATTGAAAATAAAACGATAATTGTTAAAAGAGTAATCGAAAAGTATCTTGTTCATTCTGACTGGAATGCAGATTGTCCCAATGTTGTTACTGTTTTCTTATCCGATATTTTTCAAAAATAAGAAAAAGAGAAAAGCAAATTAGTAATGGTTTATCCTCAAAAGAAGAAATTTATTTATTTATCTGTACAGGTACATATGGATTTCAACATGAAATAATTGATCTTTTTACTGATTTTTGATATGTTGAAGGAAATTGATCATTTCAGATATTTTTTTGCGAAGAGTTTTCTAACAATTTTTTTGGAAATTTATAGATAAAATTTATGACAAAAGTAAATCATGATAAGTTATTATCTACAGTAATTTATCTTTTGAAACAAAATAAATCAGAATTGTTAGACTCTGATTTTTAGAGAAAGTAAATTTTTATCTACTAATGATTTGTTTTTTTGAAAAAAGCACTAGAAAAATATTAGTCATTTGTATTACTATACAACGAATTATACATGGCACAAAGCATCACCCAACTCCTACATTTGACTATTCAAAGTTTCACTATTATATGGACTATATAGTATATATAGCTTATAGAATATCAAAGGATCCTAACTTAAGAAAAATGAAGTAAATGATTTTTATTAAACGTTTTAACAAATTGATGACAGATGACTATAGTGGAGATGGTTGGGATAATGAACGGCAAATGCAAAAACAAGTAAAAGAAATTAATGAAAAATATACTATAGTTGATTAAACATACTAATTCAGTTTATTATAATGTCTATAGTTCTCGTATCCAAGAAAGGAAAATAAAATTACATGATTGATAGATATAGCCGCCCTGAGATGGCGAACATTTGGAGTGAAGAAAATAAATACCGTGCTTGGCTTGAGGTGGAAATCTTGGCTGATGAGGCTTGGGCTGAGTTGGGGGAAATCCCTAAGGAAGCTGTTGCTTTGATTCGCGAGAAAGCGGACTTTGACATCGACCGTATTTTGGAAATTGAGCAGGAGACGCGTCACGATGTGGTGGCTTTCACGCGTGCGGTTTCTGAACGCTTGGCGAAGAGCGCAAGTGGGTCCATTACGGCTTGACTTCTACTGACGTGGTGGATACGGCCTACGGTTACCTCTACAAGCAGGCCAACGACATCATCCGCAAGGATCTTGAAAACTTCACCAACATCATCGCTGACAAGGCTAAGGAGCACAAGTTCACCATCATGATGGGTCGTACCCACGGTGTGCACGCTGAGCCGACAACTTTTGGTCTTAAATTGGCGACTTGGTACAGCGAAATGAAACGAAACATCGAGCGTTTCGAGCATGCGGCTGCTGGCGTCGAAGCTGGTAAGATTTCTGGTGCGGTTGGTAACTTTGCCAACATCCCACCATTCGTTGAAAAATACGTCTGCGACAAATTGGGTATCCGTGCTCAAGAAATCTCTACACAGGTGCTTCCTCGTGATCTTCACGCTGAGTACTTTGCAGTTCTTGCTAGCATCGCAACTTCTATCGAGCGTATGGCGACTGAGATTCGTGGTCTACAAAAATCTGAGCAACGTGAAGTGGAAGAGTTCTTTGCTAAAGGTCAAAAAGGTTCTTCAGCAATGCCTCACAAACGTAACCCTATCGGTTCTGAAAATATGACAGGTCTTGCGCGTGTTATCCGTGGTCACATGATTACGGCTTATGAGAATGTTGCTCTCTGGCACGAACGGGACATCTCTCACTCATCAGCTGAGCGTATCATCACACCAGATACGACTATTCTGATCGACTACATGCTCAACCGTTTTGGAAATATCGTCAAGAACTTGACGGTCTTCCCAGAAAACATGATTCGCAACATGAACTCGACTTTTGGTTTGATTTTCAGCCAACGTGCTATGTTGACCTTGATTGAAAAAGGTATGACCCGTGAGCAGGCTTACGACTTGGTACAACCGAAAACAGCCTACTCTTGGGATAACCAAGTTGACTTCAAACCACTTCTTGAAGCCGATCCAGAGGTGACATCACGCCTCACTCAAGAAGAAATCGACGAAATATTTAACCCTGTATACTACACCAAACGAGTGGATGATATCTTTGACCGCCTCGGACTCGATGACTAATATGCTGTGATAGGTTCACAAGTAAAACAGTACTTATATTCAACACAAAAAAGCGAGACTCAAGTCCCGCTTTTTATCTTATATCAAAAGATTCATCTTTAATCTTTTTTCTTGCTAAGTCCGTAAGCTGTGAGAGCTGACATAAGACCAGTAGCAATTAACCATTCTGAACCTTGAGTTCCTGTTTCAGGTAGTTTTTTCTCTTTTGCTACAGGAGCTGGACCTTGAGGAAGAGCTTTGTTTTCCTCAGCAGGAACAGTTGCTGGAGCTGGCTCGCTTGGGATTTCTAGTGTTGGTTTTTCTTCGGCGATAGCAGCTTGCCCATGTTCATCACCAACATGAGTGACAGGGTTCCCCACTTCAATCACTTGAGCGACAGGTTCTTGCGCTACGACACTTGTAACCAATGTTTTAACTTCAGTTCCGTCAGCAGTAGTAGTCACAGAGTAGAAATGGCTACGACGACCGTTTACCCCTTCAGTCACGATACGAGATTGTCCCTTAGGCAACTGATCGGTTTCACGAGTAATAGTTGTAAATGGAATGTCTTCAGTTTGGACATCTAGTTTAGGAAGTTCCTCAGTTGTAGCTGCTTGCCCTTTTTCATCACCAAGGTGAGTGACAGGGTTCCCCACTTCCACCACTTGGGTGATAGGTTCTAGGCTTACTTCACTGCTAACTAGAGTCTTAACTTCAGTTCCGTCCGCAGCCGTAGTTACAGAATAGAAATGACTTAGACGACCGTTTACCCCTTCAGTCACGATACGAGATTGTCCCTTAGGCAATGCATCAGTTTCACGAGTGATGGTTGTAAATGGAATTTCTTCATTTTGGATGTCAACTCTTGGTTTTTCTTTAGCGATAGCTACTTGCCCCTTTTCATCACCAAGGTGAGTGACAGGGTTCCCTACTTCCACCACTTGAGTGATAGGTTCTAGGCTTACTTCACTGCTAACTAGAGTCTTAACTTCAGTTCCATCCGTAGCCATAGTTACAGAGTAGAAGTAGTTGCGACGACCGTTTACACCTTCAGTTACGATACGAGATTGTCCCTTAGGCAATGCATCGGTTTCACGAGTGATGGTTGTAAATGGAATTTCTTCAGTTTGGACATCTAGTTTAGGAAGTTCCTCAGTTGTAGCTGCTTGCCCTTTTTCATCACCAAGGTGAGTGACAGGGTTCCCCACCTCTACAACTTGGGTAATAGGTTCTAGGCTTACTTCACTGCTTACTAGAGTCTTAACTTCAGTTCCATCCGTAGCCGTAGTTACAGAGTAGAAGTAGTTGCGACGACCGTTTACACCTTCAGTCACGATACGAGCTTGTCCCTTAGGCAACTGATCAGTTTCACGAGTAATAGTTGTAAATGGAATTTCTTCAGTTTGGACATCTAGTTTAGGAAGTTCCTCAGTTGTAGCAGCTTGCCCTTTTTCATCACCAAGGTGAGTGACAGGGTTCCCCACCTCTACAACTTGGGTAATAGGTTCTAGGCTTACTTCACTGCTTACTAGAGTCTTAACTTCAGTTCCATCCGTAGCCGTAGTTACAGAGTAGAAGTAGTTGCGACGACCGTTTACACCTTCAGTCACGATACGAGATTGTCCCTTAGGCAACTGATCAGTTTCACGAGTAATAGTTGTAAATGGAATTTCTTCAGTTTGGACATCTAGTTTAGGAAGTTCCTCAGTTGTAGCAGCTTGCCCTTTTTCATCACCAAGGTGAGTGACAGGGTTCCCCACCTCTACAACTTGGGTAATAGGTTCTAGGCTTACTTCACTGCTAACTAGAGTCTTAACATCAGTTCCATCCGTAGCCGTAGTTACAGAGTAGAAGTAGTTGCGACGACCGTTTACACCTTCAGTTACGATACGAGAATGTCCTTTAGGTAATTGATTGGTTTCACGAGTGATGGTTGTAAATGGAATTTCTTCATTTTGGATGTCAACTCTTGATTTGTTTTCAGCAATAGGAGCTTGCTCCTTTTTCATCACCAAGGTGAGTGACAGGGTTCCCCACTTCCACCACTTGGGTGATAGGTTCTAGGCTTACTTCACTGCTAACTAGAGTCTTAACATCAGTTCCGTCTGCAGCCGTAGATACAGAATAGAAGTAGCTACGACGACCGTTTACACCTTCAGTCACAATACGAGATTGTCCCTTAGGCAATTGATCGGTTTCACGAGTAATAGTTGTAAATGGAATGTCTTCATTTTGGACATCTAGTTTAGGAAGTTCATCAGTTGTAGCAGCTTGCCCTTTTTCATCACCAACATGAGTGACAGGGTTCCCAACTTCAATCACTTGAGCGACAGGTTCTAAGCTTACTTCACTGCTTACTAGAGTTCTAACTTCAGTTCCGTCCGCAGCCGTAGATACAGAATAGAAATGACTTAGACGACCGTTTACACCTTCAGTTACGATACGAGATTGTCCCTTAGGCAATGCATCAGTTTCACGAGTGATGGTTGTAAATGGAATTTCTTCATTTTGGATGTCAACTCTTGGTTTGTTTTCAGCGATAATAGCTTGTCCTTTTTCATCTCCAAGGTGAGTAACAGGGTTCCCCACTTCCACCACTTGGGTGATAGGTTCTAGGCTCACTTCACTGCTTATTAGAGTCTTAACTTCAGTTCCATCCGTAGCCGTAGTTACAGAATAGAAGTAGCTACGACGACCGTTCACACCTTCAGTCACGATATGAGATTGTCCCTTAGCAATGCGTCAGTTTCACGAGTGATGGTTGTAAATGGAATTTCTTCGTCCTCGATGACAACATGTGGTTTTGCATCTGCAACAGGAGCAACTCCTTCTTCGTCTCCTACGTGAGTGACAGGATTACCAACTTCTACCACTTGAGTGATAGGTTCTTTTGTGACTTTGTCTTCAAGAACTGTTTCGGTTTCCTTATCATTTTCAGTAGTAACTGAGACGTAGATTGTACGTTCTCCTTTGACACCGACAGTGATGACTTTTTCTTGTCCTGCTGGGAGGTTAGGATTGTCTTTCTTAACGATTTCAAAAGGAATTTCTTCTGTCTTAACGAGAAGTTTTGGTCGGTTTTCAACAGCAGCAGGAGTTTCGCTTTCATCAAGACTTCCTGAGTGAGTTGCGGCTGGTTTAAGACCTAGTCTAGCTGCTTTAAGATTAGCTACAAGTGCATCCAATTCAGCTTGTTTATTACGGTTAAGATTGTAGTTAAGAGCTTCTTTAGCAGCTTTGAGAGCGTCTAGGCTTTCTGTGCTATATCCTTCTAAGTTTTCAGGGATTTGAGCAAGTTCTTCGCGTAGTGCTTTGTAGTCAGCACGGAAGTAGTCTTTGTTGTGATCTGCAAAAGCAGTTATAAGTTCAAAGATTTCTTCTTCCTTGTATTCAGCGCTTGGTCTATCAGCCCAGATAGCTAGCATACTACCAATAGTAGGTAGGTCAACTTCAGGGTATTTAGTTGAAGCTAGCTGGTTAAATGGAGTTTTTTCAGTATTTTCAATAGCTTTTTTGAGGAAGCCACCACCATCTTCTGGTTTTTGACCGAGAATGTAGTACCAATCTCCATTCGTGTTAAGGAATTTGTACCCCTTACTTGCTAGGTATTGAGGAGATGCAAGGTTGTAACCCCACCATCCTTTAGACCAGTAAGAGATGATAACGTCTTTATCAAACTCAACATCATCCTTGTCTTCGTAGTAGAAACCGTCGTTAAAGGCCATTGGTTGAAGACCTTTTTCTTTAGCCATGGCAGCTAGGCTATTAGCATAATCCGCAAACTTACCATAGAGGCCATACCACTTGAGGTAGTACCAACCTTGAGCGTTGGTAGCATCATTGGCATACTCATCTGTACCATAGTTAAAGATCTTAGTTTTGCCTGCAAAGAAGTCCATGTACTTGCCGATAAGGGCTTTCGTAAAGTTCATTGCTTCTTCGTTTTCAAGATCCATGGTTGTTTTTGAAACCTTGTCAAAGTTAGCTTGAGGGTTTGCGATGCCTAGTTTTTCCATAGCGACAAGCATAGCATCCATGTGGCCAGGGCTGTTGATAGCAGGGATAATTCCAATGCCTCTATCTTTAGCATACTGGATAAGTTCAGTAATTTCAGCTTGGTTCAAAGTAGTTCCATTAGGATCATCGTAGTAAGATTTTGTTCCTTCAATGATGGCATTTTTTACATCGTCGCTTGCATAGGTCTTGCCGTTTGCAGTGATCGTCATGTCATCCAAGAGGAAGCGAAGTCCATCATTTCCAAGGAGGAGATGAAGGTCAGAGTAGCCAAGTTCGCTAGCCTTGTCAACGATACGTTTAAGTTGGTCTAGTGTGAAGTATTTACGTCCAGCATCGATAGAGATAACCTTGTTCTTAGCTAGTTTTTCAACTTCGCGTTTAGCGTCCTCTTCTTTTTGAGCTTCTGGAGTAAAGGTCAAGTTAGCAACAGCTTCTTGGAGTTTTGCGATAGCTTGATCAATAGTATCTTGTTGAGCACGGCTAAGGTTGCTATCAAGAGAACGGATGGCTTTTTCAGCATCTTTAACAGCTGCAACACTTTCTGCTGTATAGCGACTAAGGTCTGTTGGAACTTCTTTCAGAGCTTGTTCCGCAGACTCGTAGTCAGCAGCGAAATATTCAGCATTTGAATTTGCGAATTGACGCATGAGCTTGAATAAACGAGATGGAGAGTAGCGAGCAGATGGAGTATCAGCCCAAGCAGCTACCATACCACCAATAATAGGAACGTCAGCTCCTTCTGTTTTTGGTACAGAAGTGATCGGTGTGCTCTTAATGCCGTTCAATCCTTGATCAAGGTTGTACCAACCTTGCCCGTCAGCATTACGGCCGAGAACGTAGTACCAAGCATCGTTAGTATTGAGGATTTCGTGTCCTTTTTCAGCTAGTAACTTAGAAGAAGCGACATCGTAACCGCCCCAGCCACCAGTCCACATAGAGACGATGATGTCCTTATCAAAGGTACCAAAACTTGTATCACTATTATAGTAGATACCGTCGTTGAAGGCCATTGGTTTAAGACCGTGAGATTTGACGATACGAGCTAGGTCATTTGCATAGGCGATGAATTTATCATAACCCTTGTCTGGAAATCCATCTTCTGGATACCATTTATAGGCTTGTAGGACGCTCCATCCTTTGGCATCCGTAGCATCGTTAGCATATTCATCCAAACCGATGTTGAAGATTTCAGACTTACCAGCAAAGTAGCCTGCATACTTATCAATCAAAGCTTTTGTGAAGGCAACAGCTTTTTCATTGTCAAGGTCAACAGTACGCGCTGATTCTTTACCAAAATAGTTAAAGTTAGGCTTTTCAATACCAAGTTCTTTCATGGCATTGAGAATAGCATCCATGTGACCAGGACTGTTAACTGTTGGGATAAGGCCGATACCTTTATCTTTAGCATAGTTAATCAAGTCGGTCATTTGGCTTTCAGTTAGGTGATTACCATTTGGATCGTTGTAGTAGGCATTAGTTCCGTTTTCGACAGCACGTTTGACATCGTCGCTTGCATAAGTCTTATCTCCTACAGTTAGGGACATATCATCAAGCATAAAGCGCAAGCCGTCATTTCCAACTAGGAGATGAAGATCAGTGTAACCATAGTGTTTAGCTTTGTCGATGATTTCTTTCAGTTGTTCAGGAGAGAAGTATTTACGCCCTGCATCGATTGAAACGATTTTCTTTTTAGCCAGTTTTTCATTGACTTGAGCTGCTCGCTCTGTAGCGACTGTAGGTGCTTCGACTTTAGCAACTTCTTTGTTTTCTGCCTTTTCTGGTTCTGGCTGCTTAGCTTCTTCAGTTACTTCTGGTTTTGATGGAGTTTCTTCGGTTGAAACGTGTTCTTCTACAGATGGAGCGCTTTCGATTTTTGGAGCTTCTGTGTTAGTTACAGGTGTCGCTGGAGCTGCAGGAGCTACGGCTTCTGGTGTAGGACTAGTTTCAAGTTTTTTTTCGCTGGCCTGTGGAGACGATTCACCTGTAGCTTGGATAGTAGGTTGATTCTCTGTTGCTGGAACGACTCCATCAGCAGCAACTGCCTGCGCATGAAAGGCAAAGCCGATCAAGACAGAAGCTGCTCCGATTGCGTATTTACGAATAGAGAAACGCTGTTTATTTTCTGGTTTCATTAAATAACCTCCCTGTTATTTTTGGTAGCGTTTTCTAAAAAACTAAATCCATTGTATTATCTGAATCTAGTAAAGTCAAGCTTTTTAGGAAAATAACTATAAAAAATATAAGAAGTACTTAAATTAGAGTCATTTTAGTTTTTAACTCTCTTTTTAGTAAAATTACTCCAAATTATAGTTTAAACTTGTTGGGTAATTTTTCGTGAGAAATCTCAGCTAGCATAAAAATAGAAAAGTCCGAGACCAAATGTCTCAGACTTACTTTTTAATGTTTAGTGATCACGATCACATGAAATAAACTTAATCTTGTAGAAATCAGAACGTTTATAGGTCTCAATGTATTCCAACACTTGACCAGTTGACTCAAGCTTAGTTGTCTTGGTTTGGAGAACAGTTGGGAACTGGGAGTCGATTCCTAGGATAGAAGCAGCATGTTCTGGAGTCGGAAATACAATTTCATTGATTTCTTCAAAATGCTCGTCATTCATATGAATGTGGTAGTCTAATTTGAAACGATTATAGATAGAACTATAATATTCTAGATCTGGATAGTTTGCATTGATGTATTGTTCAGGGATATAAGATGTGTGGTAGATATAAGTAACACCGTTTGATTCACGGATACGTTCAATTTTGTAATAAAATTGATCGCCACGCAACCCTAATTTTTCTAAGTAGTTAAGATTATTGCCACGTTCAATAGAAAGAACAGTGACTTTATCGTCCTTGGTTTCAAAAATTTCTACATCAGAAAATTCTACGAGTTTGTGCTTGCGAGCTCGAGCCACAAAGGTTCCCTTTCCTTGTTGACGGACAATATAGCCGTCTTTAGCAAGGTCGTTTAAGGCGCGAACAACAGTGATTGAACTTACGTCATACATTGCAATCAATTCTGCTTCAGTGTAGAACTTGTCGCCACTTGCAAATTGACCTGAAATGATTTTGTTTTTTAATTCATCTTTGATATATTGATACTTTGGAATTGCCATATTTTCACCTCATTTTTTCTTCTCCATTTTGATTCTACCATAATTAGTTTGAAAATGATAGTATTATAGTATAAAAATATAAAATAATAGACTAAGTGATTGACTTATATATTTTTACCATTAAAAAATTCATGAAAATCAAGTCATTTAGGCGGAAAAAAATTTAATATAAAAACTTTTTGAAGAATTTTTAGAAAACAATTCAGTAAAAAGAAAAATTTTAAATAATTTTTCGAAAAAAATCTATTGACAATATGGATTCATTAGTTTATCATTTAATATAACAACAAATGAAAGCGCAAACGAAAAAGTATGGGGTGGTAAAATGACAAGATTTAAAATTGAGGATGATTTTTACCTAGATGGGAAACCATTCAAAATTTTATCTGGTGCCATTCATTATTTTAGAATTCCTGAAGAAGACTGGTATCATTCATTGTACAATCTCAAGGCTTTAGGGTTTTTAACACTGTTGAAACCTACGTCGCTTGAATTTGCATGAGCCAACTGAAGGAAACTTCAATTTTGAAGGCAATCTTAATATTGACAAATTTCTTCAGACAGCTCAGGCTTTAGGCTTGTATGCTATTGTTCGACCATCTCCCTTTATCTGTGCAGAGTGGGAATTCGGTGGTTTACCAGCATGGCTTTTTAAATAAAGACATGCGAATCCGTTCCTCTGATCCAGCCTATGTAGAAATGGTAGGACGCTACTACGATCATTTACTTCCACGTCTTGTTTCAAGATTGTTGGATAATGGTGGTAACATCCTCATGATGCAGGTTGAAAATGAGTACGGTTCCTATGGTGAAGACAAGACATACTTGCGTGAGATTCGCCGATTGATGGAAGAACGTTCAGTTACTTGTCCGCTCTTTACATCTGATGGACCGTGGAGAGCTACTTTGAAAGCTGGAACCTTGATCGAAGATGATCTCTTTGTAACAGGGAACTTTGGCTCGAAAGCTAACTTCAACTTCTCGCAAATGCAAGAGTTCTTTGATGAGTATGGTAAGAGATGGCCACTCATGTGTATGGAATTCTGGGATGGATGGTTTAATCGTTGGAAAGAGCCAGTCATCACGCGTGATGCAGAAGAGTTGGCAGAAGCTGTACACGAGGTTCTAGAGCAAGGCTCTATCAACCTTTACATGTTCCACGGTGGAACCAACTTTGGTTTTATGAATGGTTGTTCAGCTCGAGGAACCATTGATTTACCACAAGTAACATCTTATGATTATGATGCTCTTCTTGATGAGGCTGGAAATCCAACTGCTAAATACATGGCAGTTAAAGAAATGATGGCTACTTATTATCCTGAGTATCCACAATTAGAACCGCTTTACAAAGAGAGCATGGAAGTTGAAAACATTCCACTGGTTGAGAAAGTTTCTCTGTTCGAAACCTTGGATAGCCTAACAAGTCCAACTAAAAGTCTCTATCCTAAGAAAATGGAAGAGTTGGGACAAAGCTACGGTTATCTACTCTATCGTACAGAAGCTAGTTGGGATGCAGAAGAAGAACGCATCCGTATCATTGACGGTCGAGACAGGGCTCAGCTATTTGTAGATGGTAAATGGGTTACAACTCAGTACCAGACAGAAATTGGTGAGGACATCTTCTATCAAGGAGAAAAGAAAGCGCTCTCTCGTTTTGATGTTCTGGTAGAAAATATGGGGCGTGTCAATTACGGGCATAAGTTCCTAGCAGATACACAACGAAAAGGGATTCGTACAGGTGTCTGTAAAGACCTACACTTCATGCTGAACTGGGAACACTATCCGCTTCCACTAGATAATCCTGAAAAGATTGATTTCTCAAAAGGATGGACAGAAGGACAACCTGCCTTTTACGCCTATGACTTTGAAGTTGAGGCTCCGAAGGACACCTACTTAGAACTATCTAAGTTTGGTAAAGGGATTGCCTATGTCAATGGCCGTCATCTAGGTCGTTTCTGGAATGTTGGTCCAACCTTATCGCTTTATATTCCGCACAGCTATCTCAAGGAAGGTGCTAACCGCATCATTATCTTTGAAACTGAAGGGGAGTATAGAGATCACATACACTTAACTCGTAAACCTACACTAAAACATATAAAGGGGGAAAATTTATGACAATTGTAGGATGCCGTATTGATGGACGTTTGATCCACGGACAAGTAGCAAACCTTTGGTCTGCTAAACTGAATGTTTCACGTATCATGGTCGTTGACAATGAAGTTGTTAACAACGATGTTGAAAAGAGCGGATTGAAACTTGCAACACCACCAGGTGTAAAACTTAGTATTTTGCCAGTTGAAAAAGCTGCAGCGAATATCCTTGCTGGTAAATACGATAGCCAACGTTTGTTTATCGTTGCTCGTAAACCAGACCGCTTCCTTGGATTAGTGGAAGCAGGGGTACCGCTTGAAGCAGTCAATGTTGGTAATATGTCTCAAACACCAGAAACACGTTCTATCACACGTTCAATCAACGTTGTAGATAAAGACGTAGAAGATTCCACAAATTGGCGGAAAAAGGTGTTAAACTTACTGCTCAAATGGTTCCAAATGATCCAGTTTCAGACTTTTTGAGCTTATTAAAATAGGAAAAAATTTTTAGGAGGTCATTGTTATGATACAATGGTGGCAAATTTTACTTCTCACTCTGTACTCAGCTTATCAAATCTGTGATGAGTTGACGATCGTTTCTTCTGCAGGTTCCCCTGTATTCGCTGGTTTCATTACTGGTTTGATCATGGGAGATTTGACAACTGGTTTGTTTATCGGTGGTAGCTTGCAGTTGTTTGTCCTTGGGGTAGGTACCTTCGGTGGTGCTTCTCGTATCGACGCAACTTCTGGTGCGGTTCTTGCGACAGCTTTCTCAGTTTCACAAGGTATCGAAACAGATCTTGCGATCACTACAATCGCTGTACCAGTAGCGGCACTTTTGACTTACTTCGACGTACTTGGTCGTATGACTACTACATTCTTCGCACACCGTATTGATGCTGCGATCGAACGCTTTGACTATAAAGCAATCGAACGTAACTACCTTCTTGGTGCGCTTCCATGGGCTGCTTCTCGTGCCCTTCCAGTATTCTTCGCCCTTGCTTTTGGTGGAGAATTCGTACAAGCAGTTGTAAACCTTGTTAAAGAATTCCAATGGGTTGCAGACGGTTTGACTCTTGCAGGTCGTATGCTTCCAGGTCTTGGATTCGCTATCTTGCTTCGTTACCTTCCAGTTAAACGTAACCTTCACTACCTTGCTATGGGATTCTGGTTTTGACAGCTATGTTGACTGTACTTTACTCATACGTAACAGGTCTTGGTGGAGCAGTTGCTGGCATCATTGGCACTCTTCCTGCTGAAGTTGCAGAAACTATCGGTTTCGCTAACAACTTCAAAGGATTGTCTATGATCGGTATCTCTATCGTAGGTATCTTCCTTGCAGTTGTTCACTTCAAGAACAGCCAGAAAGTTGCTGTAGCAGCACCTTCTACACCGTCAGAAAGTGGGGAAATTGAAGATGACGAATTCTAATTACAAATTAACAAAAGAAGATTTTAATCAAATTAACAAACGTAGCTTGTTCACTTTCCAATTGGGATGGAACTATGAGCGTATGCAAGCATCAGGTTACCTTTACATGATCTTGCCACAATTGCGTAAAATGTATGGAGATGGAACTCCTGAGTTGAAAGAAATGATGAAAGTTCATACTCAATTCTTCAACACTTCACCATTCTTCCACACAATCATCGCTGGTTTTGACCTTGCCATGGAAGAAAAAGATGGCGTTGGCTCAAAAAGATGCAGTTAACGGTATCAAGACAGGTTTGATGGGACCATTCGCTCCTCTTGGAGATACTATCTTTGGTTCACTTTGTACCTGCTATCATGGGATCTATCGCTGCAAATAATGGCTATCGCTGGTCAACCTTGGGGTATCTTCCTTTGGATCGCAGTTGCAGTAGCGTATGACATCTTCCGTTGGAAACAGTTGGAATTTGCATACAAAAGAAGGGTTAACCTTTATCAACAACATGCAAAAGCACTTTTGACAGCTTTTGATTGAAGCTGCATCTGTACTTGGTGTGTTCATGATGGGTGCTCTTGTAGCAACAATGATCAACTTTGAAATTTCATACAAACTGCCAATCGGTGAGAAAATGATTGACTTCCAAGATATCTTGAATTCAATCTTCCCACGCTTGCTTCCAGCAATCTTCACAGCATTCATCTTCTGGTTGCTTGGTAAGAAAGGTATGAACTCAACTAAAGCAATCGGTATCATCATTGCTCTTGCAGTTGGACTTTCATTCATCGGTAAATTTGTACTTGGAATGGGCGCATAATTTATGAGTAAATCATTGATTTTAGTAAGCCATGGACGTTTCTGTGAAGAACTTAAAGGTAGCACAGAAATGATTATGGGTCCACAAGACAACATTCATGCGGTAGCTCTTCTTCCAGAAGATGGACCAGAAGATTTCACTGCGAAATTTGAAGCTGCTGTCGAAGGTTTGGATGATTTCCTAGTCTTTGCTGACCTCCTTGGTGGAACACCATGTAACGTGGTGAGCCGTCTGATTATGGAAGGTCGTGACATCGAACTTTATGCAGGAATGAATCTTCCAATGGTGATTGAATTTATCAATGCAAGCCTTACTGGCGCTGATGCAGATTATAAAAATCGTGCTTCAGAAAGCATTGTCAAAGTTAATGATTTATTGGCAAGCTTCGACGACGATGAAGATGAATAAGGTGTAATAACAGAATTACTGTTAGAACATATTTCATAGAATATAAATGGGAATGGGGCTTACTCCCATTCCCATATTTTAAATAAAAAACAATATAATAATAGATTAGAGGAACTCAATGCTAGATTATACAAAAGAAGAATTGCTTGAGTTGGGGGCAGAAATCACAACACGCGAAATCTACCAACAACCAGACGTTTGGAAAGAGGCTTTTGAAACTTATCAAGCACGACGTGATGAAATTGCAGCTTTCTTGCAAGGAATTGCAGATAAGCATGACTATATCAAAGTAATCCTAACTGGTGCTGGAACTTCTGCTTATGTAGGTGATACTCTAGTTCCTTACTTTAAGGAAGTTTATGATGAACGTAAATGGAATTTCAATGCTATCGCGACAACTGATATCGTAGCTAATCCACAAACTTATTTGAAAAAGACGTGGCAACTGTTTTGGTATCATTTGCACGTAGTGGAAACTCACCTGAGAGTGTAGCAACCGTTGACTTGGCCAAGGCTTTGGTTGATGAGCTTTATCAAGTAACTATTACTTGTGCAGCTGAAGGGAAATTGGCTCTCCAAGCTCATGGTGATGACCGCAACCTCTTGCTCTTGCAACCAGCAGCTTCTAACGATGCTGGATTTGCCATGACTTCAAGCTTCACTTCAATGATGTTGACCGCACTTTTGGTATTTGATCCAACAGAATTTGCTGTTAAAGCTGAACGTTTTGAAGTGCTATCTAGTTTAGCTCGTAAAGTCCTTGATAATGTGGCAGATGTCAAAGAGTTGGTTGACCTAGACTTTAACCGAGTGATTTATCTAGGTGCAGGTCCATTCTTTGGTCTGTCTCATGAAGCACAGCTTAAAATTTTGGAATTGACTGCTGGTCAAGTAGCGACTATGTATGAAAGCCCAGTTGGGATTCCGTCATGGTCCAAAATCTTTGATCAATGAAGATACAGTTGTTTTGGTATTTGGTTCAACCACAGATTACACTCGCAAGTATGATTTGGACTTGGTTCGTGAAGTTGCAGGCGACCAAATTGCTCGACGTGTTGTTCTCTTGAGTGATCAAGCCTTTGGACTTGAAAATGTGAAGGAAGTAGCACTTGGATGCGGTGGGGTTCTGAATGATGTTTACCGTGTCTTCCCTTACATCGTTTATGGTCAGTTATTTGCTCTCTTGACTTCACTTAAAGTTGGTAACAGACCAGATACACCATCACCTACAGGTACAGTGAACCGTGTCGTTCAAGGTGTCATTATTCACGAATTTGAAAAATAAGGAAGAATCTATGAGTAAATTAACATTAAGCCCAAATAAACTTGCTTGCATGCAAAAACTCTCAGACGAAAATGGTATCATCTCAGCTCTTGCTTTTGACCAACGTGGTGCTTTGAAACGCCTCATGGCTCAATACCAAACAGAAGAGCCAACAGTAGCTCAAATGGAAGAACTTAAAGTATTGGTAGCAGATGAATTGACAAAATACGCTTCATCTATGCTTCTTGACCCTGAGTATGGACTTCCAGCGACTAAAGCTCTTGATCCAAAAGCAGGTCTTCTCCTTGCTTATGAAAAAACAGGTTACGACACAACAAGCACTAAACGTTTGCCAGACTGCTTGGATGTTTGGTCTGCAAAACGTATCAAAGAACAAGGTGCAGATGCTGTTAAGTTCTTGCTTTACTATGACGTAGATAGCTCTGACGAACTCAACCAACAAAAACAAGCCTACATCGAACGTATTGGTTCTGAGTGTGTGGCTGAAGATATTCCATTCTTCCTTGAAATCTTGGCTTACGATGAAAAGATTGCTGATGCTGGTTCTGCAGAATACGCTAAAGTAAAACCACGTAAGGTTATCGGTGCTATGAAAGTCTTCTCCGATCCACGTTTCAACATCGATGTCTTAAAAGTGGAAGTTCCAGTTAACGTAAAATACGTTGAAGGATTTGGCGATGGCGAAATCGTTCATACACGTGAAGAATCAGCTGCTTTCTTCAAAGCTCAAGACGAAGCTACTAACCTTCCATACATCTACTTGAGTGCAGGTGTATCAGCTAAGCTCTTCCAAGAAACACTTGTCTTTGCCCACGAATCAGGCGCAAACTTCAACGGCGTTCTTTGTGGACGTGCAACATGGGCTGGCTCCGTTGAAGCTTACATTAAAGATGGTGAAGCAGCAGCTCGCGAATGGCTTCGTACAACTGGTTTTGAAAACATTGACGAATTGAACAAAGTTCTTCAAACAACAGCGACTTCATGGACCGAACGTGTAGAAGCATAGATCAGAAATAGAAGAAACGACTTTTGTTAATAAAATATCTATGGTTTCTTGAAAAAGGTGTTTGTAAATCATACAATAAAAACCATAGAGAGTGAATGCGCTTTCTGTGGTTTGTTTGCTTAATTGAATTAGAAAAAGGAGAGAAGAATGAAAGCATACACAGAACGTGTATTTGGAAAAGTTGATGGCAAGGATGTCCTCGCTTACCGTTTTGAAACGGAGGCAGGATACCAACTGGAAATCATGACTTATGGAGCAACAATTTTACGCTATGTAACTCCAGATAAGGCTGGCAATTTTGCCAATGTTATCCTAGGTTTTGACGATTTTGAAAGCTATGTGGGCAATAGCCCTAAACATGGAGCGAGTGTAGGTCCAGTGGCAGGTCGTATCGCAGGTGCGACTTTCGAACTTAATGGTAAGACCTATGATCTTGAAGTCAACAATGCTAGCAACTGTAACCACAGTGGCTCAACTGGTTGGGATTCTAGCTTGTTTGAGCTAGTCGAAGTGAATGATAATGGCTTGACTCTTTACACAGAAAGAGCAGACGGGACAGGAGGGTTCCCTGGAAACCTTAAGATCTGGATTAGCTACAACTTGGAAGAAAGTGGTGCCTACGAAGTTAGTTACAAGGTGACGACAGACCAGGATACCTTAGTTAATCCAACCAACCATAGTTACTTTAACTTGTCTGGTGATTTCACGCAGACAGTTGACCGCCATGTCTTCCAATTGAATACAGAGGGGATTTATCCAATTGCTCCTGATGGTGTTCCAGCTAAAACCCCAGATGCTAACAGTGATGTGGTCAAACATATCTACAATGGTGCTTTGTTGAAGGATATCTTTGCAGAAGAAGATGAGCAAATCCAACTCGTATCTGGTTTGGACCATCCATTTGCGCTACCTGCAGGACATGACAATGCTGGTTTCCTTTATGATCAAAACTCAGGTCGTTTCTTACTCTTTAAGACAGAGGGTCCTTGCTTTGTGGTCTACACAGCAAACTTTGTGGATGAGGGTGTCATCATCGCTGGTCAGCCAATGATTCAGCACAATGGAATTGCTCTAGAAGCGCAAGCTTTACCAGATGCTATTCATAGCGATCTTAAAGATCAAGTCATTCTCAAAGCAGGCCAAACTTTCACCAGCAAAACACGTTACGAGCTTGTCGTGAAATAATGATTGTTTTCTGAGTAAACCTATACTTTAACCGTTAGTTATTTACTAGCTGTTAGAATCTAGGTTTTTTGATTCTTGAAAAATAAGGAAATAATCTCAAGTTTAGAAGATAATTCTATATATCAAATATTCTTACTGAATAAAGATGATTGACTTATATTGATAGTTGAATGTGTCAATAATATCTAATAGATATATTTATATGATAGCTCTTTTGCTAAAAAAATAATGTATAATTAAAATGGAATAAATCTAGGATTTTTGACTAAAAATACTAGATTTTTATAAAAGATTTTTGGGAAAAACTCTCTATAGAAGATTCGTGTTCTTGGTCAAAGTTATAAGGGGAAGATTAGCAATGGTATCAGTATCTGGAAAATTCTGTATCTTTTCACATAAAAATAAGCAACATCAGCGCTTTTTTTCAACTGTTACCCGATGGTCAAATCAAGGATATTGGTGGAACCGGTCAGAGGAGTTGACTACTGAGAGGCTGGATAAAATCATGAGTAAAAAGATATTTCAGCTTTCATCAGAGAATTTTTTTCCGCAAACTATAGAAAGCTAGTAGTGAATTGGGAATCCTACTGAAGAACCGTTTTTTCATAACTTTGGAAAAGTATAAAGAGAAATATAAAAAAATGACAGAAAAAAATTAGTATAATTGTATCAGTTTACAACGTTGAAAACTACTTACGACAATGTCTAGATAGTATTCTCAATCAAACCTATCAAGATCTAGGGAAAAACTGTGCTGCCCTTAGATATTGTAGCCCATCAAGCAGAACTCTTTGATAAAGTAATCGCCCATGAAGAACCTCAAAAATGGTAGATGAAATTCGACAGATTTTATTAGTTAATAGAAAAAGAAAATAAACGTTAGATAAAAGGGATTGAAAAAAATGAAGAAAGCAATCGTACTTGGAGCAGATAATGGATATATGGATAAGGTGGAAACTACTATCAAGTCTGTTTGTGCTTATAACGATGATATAAAATTTTATGTTTTTAATGACGATCTACCTTCGGAATGGTTTCGTATTATGAATCAGCGATTGAAAGCTATTCATTCAGAAATTGTAAATGTAAAGATTTCTAATAATCATCTCCGAAAATATCATTTACCAACGGCGCATTTATCATACGCAGCTTATTTTCGCTTTTTTATTCCAGACATACTGAAGGAAGATAAGGTTTTATATCTTGATTCGGATATTATTGTCAATGGAGATTTAACACCCCTTTTTGCAATAGATCTAGGTGATAGCCCAGTCGCAGCAGTTAGAGATGAATTGCAGCAAACAAATTTCAATTCAGGCGTTTTATTGATAAATAATGCCCATTGGAGAGAGCATGCGATTTCAACAAAATTGTTTGAATTAGCAGATCAGTACCATGAAGTTGAGTTTGGTGATCAAGGAATTTTAAACCGATTTTTTGTAGGGCAATGGAAAGAGCTAGACGTCAATTACAATTTTATGGTTGGAATGGATACTATTGCGACACGTTTTCAAAAAGATGAATGGTATGTAAAAGCGAATCAATATGAATCAGAGGTTTCTGTTATTCATTATACAGACGAAAAACCATGGTCAGCTGTATATAATAATCGCTTGGGAGATAAGTGGTGGTTCTTCTATGCTTTAGATTGGTCAGATATTATCTTACGGAAAGAGATTATCAAACATGGTTTAGATGAGCTTACAGAAAAAGAAAAATATCATACTGCAATCTTTACAAATGCTTGCGAGATGGAGCACTTGGAGTTTTTGATAAAAGCACTACCTGAGGTTCATTTTCATATTTTGGCTCATACAACTTTTGCCTCCCAAGTGGTCGATTTACAACGATATTTAAATGTGTCCATTTATCCACAGTTCAATCCTTATAATTTTGAAAATGTTCTTAGCAAAATCGATTTTTATTTGGATATCAATCATTTTAACGAAATTATGAATATCACTCAGGAGATTCATAAATTAGGGAAACCGATCTTTGCTTTTGATAATACCAGTAAGGACCCAAACAGGGAGGAAGTCAGATTTTTTTCTTCACAAACTCCTGAAGTGATGGTAGTGGCGATTAAAGCTTACCTCAATTCGTTAGATAAATGAGAAAGTTTTTAGTAGATAATCTAATCATCCGCTAGTTCACTTCTTTTATGGAGTCCATGCTTTGATGCTTGTGATTAGAGTTTAGTTTGGAGTTAAAGAATGCTTTACACTTTTAATCTTATGGTGGGTTTAGAACCCAATGGTGTAGATGTTGCTCAAGCATATCGTGGGAAGGCTTTTCGCGACTTGGGCCTCCCTGCCAGTTTTGTATTTTACACAGGTCCCTCCTCGCTTTAAATGGGACTACTACCTATCTTTGGGTCATCTTGAGGAAGAAATCCTGTTAGCACATATGTTGTTGACGGATCAGCGTGATATGAGCTTGGGGATCCGTATAGATGATATGAAGCAGCTCTTACATTTGACTGCTGAATATAAGGAAAATAATTGTGAATTGATTTTTCAAGAACAAGATGGTGTGACTACCATTCTACATAAAAACAGTCTAAAACCGGATTATGTGGATTATGTAGATTATTATGTATTTGGTCGTTTACTTCGTAGAGAACATTATGGTAAGAAAAAGCTGTTCACAGAATTTTTTACAGCAGTGGATGCTGGATTTGGTCTAGAAGCTAGAGTTGTTCGCCGACTGTTTCATAATAGAGATGGTTCCATAGCCTTTGAAGAGATTAAGAAAGAACCAGGTGAGGATACTGAAGCAGTTTATCGGTGTGGATCGGAGTGGTTCTATAGTGAGTCTGAATTTTTAGAGCGAGCCTTATCAGAGTTGCAGTTTAGTAAAGAGGATCATGTATTTCTTGATCGTCTAGAGAATCTTCCCTTCACATCACCTCTTTTACGTTTAAAAGGAGAAGCAAGATTATCCTGTGTTGTGCACTCTATTCATTATTGGGGAGATCAGATCAATTCTGAATACTATCACCTTTTTCAATATGCCGAGGAATTTGATGATATTTTAGTATCAACACAATCACAGAAGGATGAATTGGAAAAACATTTAGCAGTTACTAGGGAAAAACTGGTCAAGTTCGCGTTCTTCCAGTAGCTGCTCTAGAACAGTTGCAATTAGCTAGATGAACGAAAAACCTTATTCTGTGATGATTGCCGTGCAGGTTTGAACGCCGAAAAACGATTAGACTTAGCAATCAAAGCCATCGTTGCTTTTCATGAAATTTTGTCCAGACGTCAACTTAGATATCTATGGGTCAAGGGATGCTATGGCAGGATATTGAAGCAGAGATTGCCAATCTAGGAGCACAAAAATTATATCCATCTTAAGGGGCATCAGACAATTTCAAACCGTTTCAAAGAGTATGAACTTTACCTGGCTACCTCGGAATGGGAAACTCTTTGGTATAACTTTGTTAGAAGCAATTGGTTCTGGACAAGCTCTTGTTGGTCTAGATGTACCTTATGGAAATCAGACCTTTATTCAAGAGGGTAAAAAAATGGTTATTTAGTTCCTTTTTGATGCTCGTTCGGATGAGGAAATTGTGGTTGATTTAACAAAAAGCTTTTAGAGAAAGCCTTCAAACAAATCAAAACAGCTGAGGGAAGGATCTTACCGCTTGGCTGAAGAATATTTATCAGACCGCATAACAAAAACAATGGTATGAATTTTTTTGACTAGAGAATGGAAATAAAAAGAAATGATGTATTATTATCTGACAAGGGAATGGTCTTCAGATGACGATCGCCTAAAAAGATTTAGAACTTATGGGGAAGGATCTGAAAACCATTAACGATTAACAATATTTTTTTACTAGTTTTTTTCTAATCATGAAAAGTTCAAAGTCCCTTACATAGACTCAACTTCCCTTACCTCGATTTTTGGGAGGTTCTTTCTACAGGTGATATCGTAGCAGGGAAGGAAATCAAAAAGGGAAGATTTTACTGCTATCCTCAGTGGCCACAAATGGTGGAGGTAGTCGAATGGTATGATAACAAAGGTGTTTGTTGTGCAAAGAGATCATTACGATTTATCGGGAACTTGTTTTTCATAGAGAAATTTGGAGTGGTGGAAAAAGAGATAGACATTTATGGTCAGGAAAATCAAGAGCAACTCTATCTTTTTTTCATCTCATAATCGTGCACTTTATCGAGAAGCAAACGGTCGGGAAGAGGGCTTTTCTTCAATTGATGAAGCAAGAAAACTGATTTTTAGATAAACAATTGTCTACAGGTGATTGCATAGTGTTATCAGATATAAACTTGCTTAGGGATATGCCTAACCTCTCATCTAATCAGATAATGTTTTTATATGAGAGAAGAGTTATCTGTCGAAGATATTTCGTATCTAAAAAGAGCGTTGTGGGAAACTACTGACTCGAGATTTGAAATTTAAAGACAGACAATATGAATCCTCCCTGATTTATCTGCCGACGTTTCTTGGCGCCTTTAGGGAGTTTCGTCCGCATATTTTGATTTTGACAGATACGCAAGAACTAGAACAAATTGAAGTGCTTGTATCTGCCCTACCGAATTTTGAATTTCATATTGCTGCTTTAACAGTAATGGGAGGACGCTTTATTAGATCTGGATTGTCATGCAAATGTTCATCTCTACCCAGGCCTGTCTAGAGATATATGAGAAAACTTTTACAAACGTGTAGGATTTATCTGGATATTTCTCATGCGCAGGAAATACTTGATGGTAGCCGTGCAGCTCTTGAAAATGGCATGATCCTTTATGCTTTTAAGGAAACGTGTCACCAACCAGAGTTTTTATGCTACTGACCATCTGTTTCAAGGGATGGTGTAGCAGAGATGATTGACAAAGTTATCTCAACTTGCAAAATCCAGAAAAAAATATCAATCTGCTTATGATAAACAAAAAGATGAATCCGTACTTAGTGATCAGGGAAGAGTTGAAGTTACTTTTTTTAAATGATGGATAAATAAGAGAAGTATCGTGAAAGCTTTAGAATAGATCTTCCTAGATAAAGATATCAATAACTATATAGCGTTTAGCTTAGTATTTCACTTGCTGACAATTTGTATTTCAATCATCAACTTAGTATGGAGAAATGTAATCAAGAGTTTGTGGCTAAGAGGATATGATTGTATCGATTCAGAAATATTTGAAGAAACTAGACTAAAAATTGAGTAAAGAAAGAAATAAAAATAGAAAAAATAAGTGTTATCGTCCCTGTTTATATGTCAGAGGCCTATCTTGAAAAAAATGTTTTAGATAGCATTCTTCAACAAACTTATCAAAATCTTGAAGTTATTTTAATCAATGATGGTTCAACTGACGGTTCAGCAGCTATTTGTCAACGATATAAAAATCAAGATGCGCGTGTTAAAGTATACCATAAGCCAAATGGAGGAGTTGCTTCCAGTCGCAATCGTGCCTTGGAAGCTGTGACAGGTGATTACATTGTCTTTGTGGATAATGATGATTGGCTAGAGTTAGACCATATCCAAAGTCTTTATGATTTATTGAGAAAAACGGATGCAGATATTGCAATTGGTAATTTTACTCAGTTTATTGAAGATCAGGGAAGTTTTTTAATTCATGTAGGTGCAGACAACTATTTTGAACAAGTGTACAACCCTTTTGATTGGTTCTATCATCAATATGACGGAAAGTATAATCTTAGTCAATGTTTTACTGTTCCGTGGGCAAAACTCTATAAAGCGGAGCTTTTCAAGGATATTGTCTATCCAACGGATCAGAAGGTAGAAGACGATTATACGACCTATAAGGTTTATCTTCAAGCAGATAAGATTGCCTATATGAATAAAGCCATTTATATTCATAGAAAACGCTCCACAAGTGTGACGAGAACAGTTAATCTTGCAGATGTTTATCCGTTAAAAAGTATTGAAGAGCGTCTGACTATTTTGAATCTGATTGGGGCACCTCAGGAGTTATTGGATAAGGAAATTCAGGCTTATAAATGGCGATTATCCATTCATGAAGAAGAAGCATTGAAACACGGAGATATGGAAGCTTATCAACAGATTTTTGGTGAAAAAAGCTATTGAGACCAAGCGTCGGTGAGAGCGATAGGATTTATAGACTAGTTGATTAAAGAAAAATACTTGGTACAACTTGTTGTGAAATAACAAAAATTCTCTGAAGTCATTCGATTTCAGAGAATT
>BNJS01002116.1_pt1 | contig 60020 bp, 117 predicted proteins | sample 8540461 | NCBI WGS metagenome assembly BNJS01 (sample SAMD00202454, study PRJDB9452) | human saliva metagenome | isolation source: human saliva | place: Japan
CGTCCTCTATCTCGTGCATGCAACCCTCCGAATGGCTCTTCGGATACTATTCTTTTTGATCCGATGGATCTGCATTGCCACTGCATTGGCTTGGATCGTTTGTAGGCTGCTGTTTTTGAGACGTTCCCATAGCAATGACGGGGAGAGGATCAATCCTCCCTCCTCGTCATTTTTCATAGAGCAGCGCAAGCTCCACACGGCGCCGTAAACGCAGCGCTTTCAGCTCTTTGCCGCGGTAGCGGCAGAACGAGTGTACTCACCTCGGATGTCTCTGTCGCCCGATTCCAACTTCTGAACGAGGGCGACTCTTCGGCTGTTTGCCGTAGCCTAAGAGGCGGTATTCACCGACGTTGTATGACAACACGGCAAGGAGCAACGAATCACGCCCGAAGCGACGAAACGTGACGAGCCGTTTCTTTAGATCTGCGCGAAGCAGAGAGTCCGCCTGCCGTTTTGTCATCGCACGACGAAAGCCGCTCACCGGGAAGCAGGCGGTGACCGTAGCCGACATAAGGATAGTTCTTCGGGCCATGCAGCCCTTCGTAATGTTTGATGCACGCGACGGCTCGCTCGAAGCGTGGAAGGCTGAACAGCCGATCGCTCCGCGCCCGAGCATGCGCGTTAGGCGCGGCGAGCGCTGGACACAAACAAGGGAGCGCGAGCAGCCTGCGTCCGATTTTTCGTTTTTCATCGGGGTGGTCAGATGTTTTTTGGGGTGGATAAAAGACAAAAGCACCGATCCGTCGCGGACAGATGCTTTTTTTGTTCCGTGATTATGAACAATACAAGCGATGAAAAAGATTTCGATGGACTCCGGTGAGCGACTCACTGGCTCGCTCTTGATCCAGCGGACTCGGTGAGCGGCCGACTGGGATGCGAAAGCAAAGAATAGTCACTGTCAGCGTCCTTTTTCCTTGCTGTTGAAGTCGAAGGCGAGCGTTTGACTCTGGCCGTGATTGTCCTCGATCACGACTTCGAGCGACTGTCGCTCGGAGGCAAGCGAGTGGTAATAGAGGCTGAAATGCCCCGGCGCGATGGCGTAGCGATCGTTGGGCATGAGTGACTTACCGCGTCGGCCGATGCTGAGCGCCCCCTGCCGTCGTACTGAAAATAGCGCAGGGGTGTAGCGCGTGCCCTTCACGATGCGTTCGGGCGCGAGCGTGCAACGAATCTCGACTTCTTAGCCCGGCGCAAGGGTTTTCGGGATGGGCATCGTAGTGACTTGGAACGGGTAAACCGTTCGCACGTCCAGACGGCGATCACAGCCGACCAAACAAAAACCCGGCCAGGAGCAGGACGCCCTATCGCCCATGCCGCATTACGGATATTCGTTTTCATGATTCTTATGGGGTTAGAGGTTGATGCGGAAACCTGCCGAGATGGCAGGTCGAAAGAGATGTACGTCCGAGCCGAAGAGGAACAGTCCGCGACCGCTCAGGACAAAGAGCAGGTGATCCGACAGGAACAGTTCTACAGCAAGATGCAGCCCGCCACCCCGACTATGCGCGAACGGTCGAGTAGCTCCGCACCGTCAGGGCAGTACAGACTCGCCGCGGTTAAGCTCCTCGTAGCCGGCCAATGCGGAGACCCCCGCATAGACAAAGGCATTCTTCCCTCCGTCCGACAGTAGCGGGTGCATGTATCCGGCCAGCAGGAGCGCGTCACTCAGCGGTATGTTCGACTTTTCGTAAGTCAGATTTTTGCCGTTCATACAGGACGGAGAGGAAGGTGTAATTCTCGGCTTTGAGGTAGCGAGTGAACGATACGCCCACGGTGAAAGTCTCAGGTTGGATCAGCTTTTCGTTCTGAATCACCGGGACGCCCGCCGTGATTTCGACGCCTGTCTGCCGAGGAAGAAGACGTTGTGCATGCGCTGTGAGGGCTGTTGCAACCATGCCGATAAGCGAAGTAGTGCCCGTTTCATCGCCATTGGAGTTTGAGGGTGATCGATGCGGCGGGCACGGAGGATGTCTTCGTTTTGCACGCGGAAAGAGAGCGTCCGGCCGCCGTTTCGTTCGTGGATTGTGACCTCTAATTGCTTGTCGTCGGGCGGCGAAGCCCTCAAAAGCGAAGACCATGCGCTCCGACCCGTTGCCACGCACACGCATCGGCTGGTTGTAGGCACGCAGGGGCTGCAGCACGCGTTCCTGAATGGCTGTTCGTTTGACCACTTTCTTGTCGACGACTTTGAAGGAGATCATGTCGATCGGATAAGGCAGGTAGGTCTCGTTTTTTACCGACAAGTGGAAATAGAGGAGGTCGTTGTGGACGTACAGGCCGCGAAGCAGGAACTCGAGGCCAAACTGCCGCGCACCGATATGGCGGATCGTGCGGCGGTTACTCTGCTTGATCGTTTTCATCAGCAACTTGACAAGCATGGGCGATTCGCGGCCCAGTTCCTCGAAATAGATGTCGGAGCGGTTGGCTGGCAGACGGCCATCGGACTGCGAGAGAAAGTCCGCCATCTCGACAGACAGTTTCTCAGGTTCGTCGGCATACTTTACGTTGAAAGAGTATAGTGAGCCATCATCGCAGATGACGGAAAGGTTCGTCTCCGTCTCGAAATCGCGCACGGCTGCCTTGACGCGGAGCACGTTCTCGGCGCCTTCGGCTTTACCCGCGATCAGGTTGTTGCTACCTAAGTCGACGTAGCAGATCGCAGCGGGGAAGATGAGGTGCGTCGTCTTGTCAAACGTCACCTCGAGACCGTATGGAACGACCATTCGGCCGTTGGGGATGGCGCGGCTCATGCCTGTGATACAGGTCGCCGGTGGAGCGCATCTGCGTGCGCAATGTGTCGGTACTTGTGGCGAAGGTTGTGGTGATGAATCCGCAGCAAAGGGCGGCGGATAGGGAGGGAGTTTTTCATGGGAATCAGATGATGAAATGAGGATTACTTGGCTTGAACGAGGAAGAGTCGGTGACCGCTTTTGACGGTCACCTTGATCGTACGGAGCTTCTTCTGTAGAAGCTGACTGGCGCCCTGCATCACGCCGCGGGCGGCCTCGGCAATGAGTTGGTCTTTGGCTGACGAGGCGAAGGTGAAGCTCGTTCCGATTGTTCCACCGACGCCCGCGCCCACTTCTTTGAGGGCCGATACTTCCTCAGAGCCGGGGATGGATAAGCCTTCTTGCCCATCGAGGTCGAAGGCGGAGAGCTTGACGGCGAGGATACGGCCGGCGTGTTCTACACTCGTGACATGGAGCTTCATCCGATTGCCGTCGATCGTAGATTGAGCAATAAGCACCGTGTTAGGGGGCAGCGTCATGCCCTCAATGCGGGCCGATTCTGCGAGACGGAGACGGAGAAAGTCGCCTTGCCGGATGGTCGTCGTGCGATCGACAACGACCGACAGCGTATTGCGGGCAATGGAGGGCGTGGCCTTCCCTACGGAGCGGAAGCCCATGTTGCGCTCTTTGTAACCGTACTCGGCGATAAAGGCGGAGTCACTGATCGGCTGATCGAGTGAGGAGACGACCGTCTCCCGTTCGGGCGATAGCTCCGCCGCGGGTAGTTCGGATGCAGGTGGCTTGACCGTCGACTTATCCGAACTGTTCGCTGACGGATTCGGTGTCGCGTTTCCGGAGGGAGATACTTCGCGGCCATCTGATATGACTTCTCTAACAGTTCTAATTGATCGACTTCGCCGTTTGCTTTGGGCTTTCTCCTCCTTCAGTGCACCGAGTTCGGCGCGGAGGGCATTCAATTCACGTTTGACGTCATCGTCTTCCACGGCGGGCAGGTCGTAAAACGATTCCAACTCGCGGGCGGTTTCCTCGTACTTGTCGATCGACCGACCGATGGCCGCGGGGACTTCTTCGCCCGATTCCGGTTCGGCTTTCGCCTCGCCTCTCGCGTCGCCCTCCCGATTGAAGTAGTCGGCGAGCGTGCCGAGGAGCTGGCTCTTGCGACCCTCCGCCTCTTCGTCGCGCCCTAACTCATAGGCCTTGAGCTTGCTTGTGGGCAGCTCATCGGGTGAGGCTTGTGGGACGTCCTTTGTTCAGTCCCTGCTCCGCGGCCGACTGTTCATCGGCGGACGGTTTGAAGATGAACCAGATCGACAGGGTAAACAGCAAAGCCCAGTCCGAGTGAAAACAAGGGTGCGCTGTAGTTGTTCTTTGCGTTTGGTGTCCATGATAGGTTAAGTGGGTCAGGTGGGTGTTTCTTGAAAAGGTTTCTGTGCAGGCTGTCCCGCTGGATCGGACTATCGACAATTCGGCTGACGGGGACGGCTGATTCGTGTTTCTCCTCAGGAAGGAAGAGCTGCGCAATCATGGCCATAGAACAGATGAAGTAGATAGCACGATAAAGCGAAGACAATCCGCTTCTGCCACTTGGGACTGAGTCGGTCGCACTGCCGATGCAGCCATACGTGTGCCCGTAGGTAGCGGCGGGTGAGGGTGAATCTTGTACTCATGGCCTATCTCTTATACGTCTGAATGTCCCTATTCTCCTTACGAGGAAGTGCTCCATGAGGAAGCCTTGCGGGTTGTTGTCTGATCGGACGGCGTTTTGCAGCGTGCACGTCGTGATCAGGTTGCGCTCCGTCACGTTGCTCGGGCGGACGATGAACTGACGGGCGTAGGTCGTCACCTCGTACGGGTAGCGATCGAAGTCGCAGCGGATCGAATCCACCTCCACGCGCTGGTTGATGTTACCGGAAATGATGCGATTGAGTAGCCCTTCTCGGCGAGGTCGCGGTAGTAGTCGTATGCCGTTTTGTCGCACAAGAGGAAGGCGCGCTCCATGTTCTTCTCGATGGCGTCCTTGTCGGGTGCGACGGTGAAGAAGAGTTCGTGGAAGCGGCGGACGTGCTCGCGCGCCTCCACGGGACGGTTTGCAGCCGCATCCTGACTGAGGGCGAGGATGAGCGACTTTGCCGTTGTCCAAGACGTAGATCTTCTCCCGTTGACGGTTGGCAAAGGCGTACGACGAATAGACGACGATGCCCGTAATGACTATGCACAACACAACGAAAGCGGCGGCGTAGAGCCGGATCTGCTTGAACGAGGGTCTCTATGTTGGTGAGTGATCTGAATTCCATGATACATTAAGTAGTTAGAAGTAGTTCAAGTAGTTGGACGTAGTTAGAAGTAGATGGTGGCCTAACCCTTCCTTGATGAAGAGCCACTTACTTGATGAGTAAACCCTTGATCCGTCCGCCGGCATTGCCGAGTGCGGCACCCGTTCCGGCCATCGTCACCTTGCCGCCGGTGTATGCACCTTGCACACCACGCTGCGCCGTCTGATTGACATTGCGACCGTAGTTGCCGATGCCGCCGCCGGCCTCGATGATCCAGCCCGCGACCGTCGGTACGCAGAAGAAGCCCACAATGCCGATGAGGAAGAAGACGATGTAGTACCAGTCGCCGGAGTCAGGGACGTAGCCCGGATTCTGTAGTTCGGCGATATCCTTGCTGATCATCAGCACTTGGATTTTTGGTCAGGAGTGCGGTGAGGATCGAGCTGACGGGCAGCCAGAGGTAGACCGAGATGTACCGCGCAAACCACGCGCTGAGTGACCCGCCGAGGCCGTCCCACACGGCGATGCCGAAGACGATCGGCCCGAGGATGGAGAGGACGATGAGAATGAACGTGCGGAGGGTGTCGATGACGAGCGAGGCGGCGTTGTAAACGAGTTCGAGCGCTTGGTAGATCTTCTTCACGAACCACCGCTTGGTGTTGAAGGCCGTGCGTTCGGCGTACATGCCGGCGAGTGTGATGGCGTCCTCCGGGCCGATGAAGCCCATCTCCTGCACCTTCTCGTCCCACGCCGCATCGTCGACTAAGTAGGCCCGCGACTTGTCGCGCCGGTAGACCTCTTCTTCGAGTTTGTCGCGCTGGTCGCGGAGCGATTGGAGGTCGTTTTTGCTGCACGTGAACGAGCTTCTCGGTGCCTTGCACGACGGGCGAAAGCACGGCGTTGACGGTGCCCAGGACGACCGACAGGAAGAACATGATGCAGAAGCCCGAGGACGAAGGGGCGGAGGGCGGGAAGACGTCGATCGGGTTCGGCGCGGGCGAGCGACGACCAGATGCGTAGGGCGATATAGAAGAGTGCGCCGAGGCCGGCGATGCCCTTTGCGATGCCCTGTCATATGGGCACACAGGGCATCATCTCCCCGTAGGTGGCGTGCAGCAGCGCGTGCAGGTCGGTAAAGTCCATCGTGCATCACCAATAGCGGTTATCAGCCGAGCCGTAGAGCGCATTGACACGGGCCATCTCGCCCTTCTTGGCCGCCCGTACGAAGCTGACGGAGATGTTCTTACGCGTGAAGTACGACGTGGCCGCGCGGTACTCCTTTCACCTCGTTGTAGATGCGATCGATCAGCTCGATCCGCTCCTTATCGTTCATCGAGAGCACGCCGCTACGGACGAGCGACTTTCAGCTCCTTTGAGCGACTCGCTGGAGCGCTCCATCAGCTGGCATAGCCCGCCGCCATGGCCGACAGTTCCTCGGGCGAGTAGTTCGGATCGGAGAGCATTTTTCTTGTACGCGCCGACGTACATCTCCGTCATGTCGCCCACCATCAGTATGGTTTCCTTGACTTTATAGGCGTCGCCGATCAGGGTTGTTGACCTTCTTCAGCGCGTCGTAATAACGCTTGGTGTCGTTGTAGAGCTTCTCGACTTCCTTGAAATTGCTCAGCGTGTTGTTCACCGTTTTGGAGGCGGTGGCGATCTCTTTGATCGTGTTCGCGATGTTGCCTGCCAGATTGACAGGGTCGGTAACGATCCATTGGGCGTGCGCCGCTCGCGTAAGCAGCAGGCAGCACACGAGGCAGAGGATAAGTTTGTGTTTCATGAGGATTGGGGGATAAGGGGAATGAGGGAAATAAAGTAGTTCGGTACTATACGGGTGATCGATTCACTCTTCTGTGATCAAAATTTGATGACGCGCCAGCAACAATAAGCTGGCGTGCGAGCATGATATAGCTGGTGCGCGAGCATGATGAAGCTGGTGTGCGAGCATGATGAGGCTGGCGAATGAGCATGATGAGGCTGGCGTGCGAGCATGATGAAGCTCGCGTGCGAGCATGATGAGGCTGGCGCGTGAGCATGATATAGCTGGTGCACGAGCATGATGAAGCTGGCGTGCGAGTATGATGAGGCTGGCGCGTGAGCATGATGAGGCTGGCGTGCGAGCATGATGAAGCTGGCGCGCGAGCAGCAACAAGCTGGTGTGTGATCGAATTTCACTCTCATGTGATCGAATTTTGTTCGCGCGCCAACCTGCTAATGGCCTGTTCGATGTCTCCGCCGAGGCGGTCGGCCAAAGCGCATCACTTCGACCTTCTCCGTCTCCTCGGTCGTGTACGCGAGATACTCCTCGCGCGAGACCTCCGTGGCGTAGACGGCCGACTGCATACCGCCCAGGCCGATCCATACCTCCTTGTAACGCCGCTCGGGGGTCGTTGTTTTGATTGATCGAGAGGATCTGGCTTTTTCTCCTTCTCCGACAACCCGAGCAGCGCCTGTATGCCGTCGAACTTGGTCATGTACTTCCGCTGGTCGAGCAGGATCTTGCAGTCGGAGTTGTTGATGATCGACTCCTTGACGATGGGCGACGAGATGATGTCGTCGACCTCCTGCGTCACCACGATCGCCTCGCCGAAATACTTGCGGACGGTCTTGTAGAGGTACTTGATATAGTCTGCCATATTGGCCGACGCAATCGCCTTCCACGCCTCCTCGATGAGGATCATTTTCCGCACGCCCTTCAGCCTTCGCATCTTGTTGATGAAGGCCTCCATGATGATGATCGTCACCACGGGGAAGAGGTCTTTGTTGTCCTTCACCGCGTCGATCTCGAAGACGATAAAGCGTTTGGAGAGCAGGTCGATGTTGCGATCGGAGTTGAGCAGGAAGTCGTAACGCCCTCCTACATAGTACTGTTTGAGGGTCGTCAGTAGGTTGTCGATGTTGAAGTCGGAGAGGGTGACGCGGATCTCTCGGCGACCCATCTCCGGGCGGTAGACGTCCCGCAGGTACTCGTAAAACGTATTGAAAGCAGGGCGTGATTTTCCGGTTCGTTCGGATCGTTTCGATGTACGCATTGACGGCCGAACCTAACTCGCCCACCTCTGTCTTTGTGACAGGTTCGTCGGCACTTTTTCCACAGCGTAAGCAGCAGCGTGCAGATGCTTTCGCGCTTCTCCACGTCGAACACGTAGTCGTCGGTGTAAAAGGGGTTGAAGGAGATCGGCCGGGCGTCGGTGTACGTGAAATAGATGCCGTCCGCACCCTTCGTCTTTCGGTTGATCAGGGCCGCAAAGCCCCTCGTAGGAGTTGCCCGTATCGACGAGCAGCACGTGTGCGCCCTTGCTCGTAATACTGCCGCACCATGTGGTTCGTGAAGAACGACTTGCCGCTGCCCGAGGGCCCAAGGATGAACTTGTTGCGGTTGGTGATGATGCCCTTTCTTCATCGGGCAGATCGGAGATGTCGAGATGGATCAGGGCGGCCCGAGAGGCGGTCGGCCATTTTGATGCCGAAGGGGAGAGCGAGTCGCGGTAGTTCGTTTCGGCGGTAAAGAAGCAGAGCGCCGGGATCGATGAAGGTGTAGAAGGATTCTTCGGCCGGGAAGTCGGCGGCGTTGCCGGGGATGCCCGCCCAATAGAGCGTCGCCGCGTCGACCGTGTTGTGCCGCGGGCGACATTCCATGAGCGCCAGAGCCGAGCCGACGTCGTTCTTGATTTGACGCAGCTCCTCCGCATCGTCGCTCCATGCCAGCACGTTGAAGTGCGCACGGATGAGGTCAGCCCTTGCGACCGCGCGAGGTTGAGATACTCCTGAATCCACGCTTCGTTGATCTGATTCGAGCGACTGTAACGCGCCAGCGAGTGCGTATTACGCGCCTGTTTCTCGAAACGGTTCAGGTTCTCCTCGCTGTCTTCGATAAAGAGGTCAGTAGGTCGGGAGCATTACTGCTCCCGACCCCTCTAAGAACTCGTACGATGAGTTTCCCCTCATACGGCTCAAGCAACTCAAAGTTTCTATTATGAAACCGGCTCATAAAGCTCTAATTTTACGGGTAAGTGTACGACTGCATCTATCATGGGCGATAAACTTGCATCTGCCGGACTTGTCGGATAATTCCTTGATAGTCAGATTTTATCCGGTTCGATAATCTCACCGCACAACGGACAACGCTGGTTTTTGTTTTTCCCACATTCTGAGGAAGCCCTGTCTTCCTTTGAAAGTGTAACATTTTCATTCTGTTACGCATCTCAAAGTATGGACGCCATTCGGGTCGAAAGATGGGTTGGCTTTACTGCGGATTTTTGATAGGCTTGGTCTTCATGTCAATGTCGGATAGATACTTCAGTGTGTACGGGAATGTCTTCCCGTTGTTCTTCAGTGTCGTACCGAATGTCCACGCCCGGCCTTTCTTCGACAGAAAAATACTTGTTGTAAAACCCAGTTCTTTCCCTTGTGGCGGTGGCGGCGTAATGCCCACGCCCACAGTTTGTAGAAGATTTGTGCGTCTGCGTTCTTGAATGTTTTTGGCGGCTACGCAACCTTTGTAATAGTTGCCCCAACCAGTTATGGAAAGGATTTAGAAGTCCGATAAGTTTGTCCTGCCTAATAGCTTGATTCTTACGAATGATGCCTTTAATTTTTGGCAAGAAACTCCTTAACATTCTTCTTTGACGGCTTAATAAAGCAGCGTACCTTTGTATTTCCTGATATTGAAACCCAGAAAATCAAATCCTACACTCGATGTGAGTAACCTTCGTCTTTTCTTCTGATAGAGTAAGCCCCTTGCTTGAAGAAACTCGCTTACTGCGGGTTTGATTAGCGATTCAATGTTTCCCTGTCGGAACAGGTAATAATGAAATCGTCTGCGTAACGCACAAGATTTACCACTCAAGGGTTGAAATACCCTTGTTGATACGTCTTAGCTTGAACTTTTCCGCAAGCATAGCTTGCAGGCCGTCAAGTGCCATATTAGCGAGGTAGGCGATATAATACCGCCCTGCGGCGTTCCTTCCTCGGTGGGGAATAGTTGTCGGTTGAATACAAATCCACTTTCCAGCCATTTGCGAAGCATGACCTTATCCATAGGGATATTGTCGAGCAACCATTCATGACTGATGTGATCGAAACAACCTTTGATGTCCCCTTCGAGTATCCATTGCGGAGACACCCTTTTTGAAAGTACCGTAAAGCATTGTTCTATCGCATCGACCGTACACCTTTCCTTACGGAAACCGTAAGAGTGCCTGTCGGCAGTAGTTTCTGCCACTGGGTTTAGTGCCATCAGGTATAACGCCCTGCATAGCCCTGTCTTTCATCGTGGGTATTCCTAACGGACGGGTTTGCCGTTACTCTTCTTGATATGTACCCTTCGTAACGGTTTGCGGGTTGTAGCCACGCCTTTTCAGGTTGGCGATTGCACCCATTTTTTGCGTTGGGAGTAGTCCAGAGAACTTTATCCACTCCCGCAGTGTTCTTACCTTTGTTAGAGGTAACTCGCTTGACTGCCAATGCTTTGGCGTAAAACGAGATGGGTCAGTGTCCATTGCAAGGCTTTTAACCTTGCCCGGACGACCTTCTTTCTGAGCCTTTTACAATACGTCCTTGCAGCTTCTGAACCGCAGTTTCGCATCTGACCCAATCAATGTCGGTCCAGTTGTTCCACTGCCTACGGTCAGCAGAGTGCACACGATAAAGTTAATCTCGTTCATTTGCATTCCTTCTTTTTGAAAAGTTCTACATAGTTTCTTGTAAAGAGTTACTTTGCAGAAGTCTGCCCGCTTTCGCGGCGGAGTAACGTTGAAACTCCTATCCGCCCCGTTACAGGACGGCATTCGCTTTTTCTGCGTTCCCATACCCGCACCCCATTCGGTCTTCCTTGCGGTCAGCTTACCTGCCCATAGGCAGGAGATACAGGCTTACCAAGTTTCGTGTAAGTAACAAATGAGTGGGTTAGGTTCTGTCCATTGCGCCGGCAGTGCTTTTGTCCGTGTAACCCCACAATACAAGGGGTTATCCGACTGCGTTACCTTTTTGGTTCAAGCCTATCAGCAACTTTGGCTTGTTCATACATTACGACGCTTATAACAGTTCGCTTGTGCTAATCATACCGCCCAGCCTCGCTCCCCAGCTCTTTTGTGACTAAGAGCAGTTGCCGTTCCCTCGCGGTTCAGGCTCCTCCTTGCGGAAGGGCTACTTTGTCCGGCCAGCTTCGCACCCCGCCTTTTGAGCGACGCACGTGACCGTAAGCTACTATTGACGGAACAATAGGTTTAATCTGAGCTTTAATGACATTTGTTACTTCATTTTTAATTGTTAAACAATTACTTACACGACTTCTTGTCGCACGTATTGGTTGAGGAGGTGATTACACGAGCATGAGGTCCGACGGGCGCGGCGAAGGAGAGTCGGCAGTCGCTGCGGTCGGTCGAGAGACGCTCGTAGCGGCTGTCGGTGGAGACCACGGCGGGCAGGTCGTCGGTGTCGCTGAGCGTGTGCAGGCAAAAGCCGATTGTCGCCCACCCGAACGAGATCGGCGCCGAGGCGGATGTCCTCGGTGACGCGTGGCTCGTGTCGGAGAGCGAGAAGTAGCGATCGAGCAAACCGCTTTTTCTCTTTCGTGCCGACGAGTTCTTCCTCGGTCATTCGCGTAAGGCGGATGCGGTCGTCGTCGTTGATGATCCGCTCGAACTGGTCGACGGCCTCCATGAACTTGGCCACCTCCTCGCGGTTGCCCACTTCCTTCGGCAGGATCGTTCCGCGACAAAGCGAGGAGAATTGCTTTGCCGGGAGCCATGCGCTGGCGCGTCGTTTTGGTGAGGAAGAGGTAACAGGCATGATCGAGGAAGGGGCGTTCGTTGAAGTGGCGCTCGAGGCGCGAGCAAAGGGAAAGCTCAGCTCGCCGTCCGAGAGGCGGCCGGCGTAGTGCTCCTTGACGAACCAATCCTGCTTTGTGCACGATGGTGAAGTCGGGCAGCACCTTGACGGCCTTGTGCCACGCGGCATGCATCGCCTCGTATTCTGCCGGGTGACGGTGAAGAGCTCGGGCAGCTCGACGCGGAAGGCGACGGTGATGTCGGCGTCTTTCGAGATGATGCACCCTTGCTCGACAGCCAGCAGCGGGAACTTGGATTCTAAGGTGGTGACCTTTCGATGTGTTTCTCATGAGATCTTACTTGTGCTTTTTGGAGGTATAGCCCGTGTCATCGGCGTGTCGATTTCAGGCAATGAAGAATGTGGCGGACAGAGCGTCGGTTCAGGAGATAGCGTGGGTGCATGCGGACGGCGGCACGTTTTCATCAGACCATAGCGGCCGAATCGGCGGTTCAGCGCGAACGTTTGCCACACCACGAGCGTGGCACCCGTTGCGCCGAGGCCGGACAGAGGTACTGATCCATGCCGCATGTAGCAGATGACGACAAGGAGGAACGTCGCCAGCAGTCCACCGGCAAAGAGGAAGAGGTATTGCGCCTTGAGCGCCCTTGAACTCGACCGTCCGCCCCGCCTTTATTGATCTCCACGAAGCCATCAGAGGAAGAAACTTCTAAGGATCGTGGCGGCGACGATCAGGAAGATACACGCCCCGAACCACGAGGCGGCGGTCTTCGACGTGTCTGGGTCGCCGGACGCAAACTTTTTGGTAGACCTTGATCCCTCCGATCAGTCCGATGACGGCACCAATGGCGTAAATGAGTTTCGTCCCCGGGTCGAAATAGGAGGTGACCATTTTCGTGGCCTCGTTGATACCCGATAGCCCGTTGCCCTGCGCGAAGGCGGAGGGGCGAGAGCTAGTGAGAGTAGAAACAGGGATAGCTGCGTGAATTTCTTTTTGTTCATGATGCGGTTTGTTATTCGGTAGATATGCATGGGGTGTTTTTGTTTTTCTAGAAAAGGAGGGAACGGCCGCCGGATCCGGCTCTGTACTTCCATCCGTGTGTAGGCCTTCAAGCGGCACGCTCCCTCCCTTTCGCTTTTGTTTGGGTCGCTGTTTATAAGTAGTACGACAGCGGTTTTGTCGTCTGTGCTCTCGTCCGGAATCGGAGTAGGAACGACTTCAGACGTTTGCGTCTCAGCCTCCTCCGACCGTCGAATGGCGGCGAGGAGTTTGCGGTGATCGCGCTCCTGCTCTGCCAGATACGCCTTGTATTTCTCCATCAGGTCAGTGCCGCGCAGACTTTGCAGGGTCGTCCGGACATCGTCGGGCGCTTCCTCGTCGAGGGCGTCATCGTTCCGACTCCATCCGTTGACACGCGCCAAATCCGCGGGAGAGGATGGCCGTCGGAGACACCTCGAGGCAGCGGTTCGTCGGACAGCGACAGGTCTTCGCGTATCACTTCGTCTTCATCGATTTCATCGGCTGCATTGGCCTTACCGATTCCATCCGTCGCGTACGCTTCGACAAATGTAGACCTGCCTCCTTCCGGCGTTGGTTGCGAGGAAACGGCGGGAACTTCCGGGATAAGCAGTGAAACAAACGGCCGACTCTTACCGACCAAATCGTGCGGGGCGACTTCTTGTGCCTCCTCTCCGGAAGCGTTTTCAGAGGTGCCGGACGGTTCCTGTTTTTGGCCTCGAGATTGCCACACCTGATAACTCGAAGTAGCCGATCCCGAGCAGCATCCACACCACGCCCAAAAGGAGGAGCAGGTTAAGAAGAAAGGTTTCCATGATTTCCAAGATGAATGCTTTCATAGGTTGATCGTTGGATTGCGTTTGTGGCGGTCGGCCGCTTTATTCAGCAGCGACTGGTGCGTTTTGAGGTGGTCGAAGGATGTTCTCGATGTAGGCCGTGAGTGTGATTCGTGCACGAATGTCCCGCAGGACGTCCCGCAACAATTGCAGGATGCCACTGCGGATCGTGAAGCCCGACTTGCCACCGTCGGATCGCGCGGGAACAAGGAAGCGGGCACTGTACTGTTCAAGATGATAGTCCGACCGGTGCCGCCAGTTCATCCTTTTTCGCTTTTGATCTCGGGTCTTTGGAGGGCAGTGTGGGGTGGTTTCCGATTCGGTAATGGCTTGAGGCTGTTTTGTCACGGCTTCCTCGAGAATCATTTCCGGATTCTGTCGATTCTCTACTTCCGGCTCGAGATCAACAGGTGGATCAAAGAAGGGGACTCCTCTGGAGTGCGTGTCTTCCACACCTATGTTACCCATCTCGCGAGAGCTTCTCGCTTAGGATTTTGCTGTCGCCTCTCTTGGATGGAACTCATACGGTGATGGGATTCAAGTGAGATCTTTCGATCGTCTCCTCAACCCATGCCGTCGTGCCTGTCGACGGACGAAGGGCACGGGCGGGTGGCAGATAGGAGCTTCGGAAGACACCCTTCACCTCACCTTGCCCCCAGCTCACGGGCGAAGCGGACGGAGTGGTAGATGCGGGCATTGAAAAGGTTCGGATTCGTCCTCGGCATATTGGGTATAATAATCGACAACGGCCATATTGGCGCTGCGGTTAATCTTGTTCCACAACAGAAAGAGGGTCTTGAATGCGGGCGTCACCGAGGTGAGACCGAGGTCGCGGATAGTCCGCGCGTAAGCAAAACTAGAGCCAACGATTGCGGATCGGCTTCGAGGGGCGAAATGAGTGAGTCCATTTCAATGGAGGTTCGAGTGAGTTCCTCTGCTCCGGCATGCCCAGGGAAGTCGAAGATGACTAAGGCTGTCGTTTTTTGTCTGTCTTTTGGAGGAACGTCTCCCGTATCGCCAATGGCTCGGATTGGGCGCGAGCGAATGATGGGGTGAGCCGGCTTTCGGAACCGGGTGAAGTGAGCCTTCATCTGGTCGCTCAGTTCCTTTGGAATCTTCGATGAGCGCGCGCTCCCGCTCTCCTCAGTTTGTAGAACGATTCCTGTGTCCCGTCACAATCGACAACCAACAAAGGGTATCCCCTTTTCATAGTAAAGGATGGGCGAGAGTCTCGGCCAAACTGCTTTTGCCAACGCCTCCCTTTTGAGAGGCGAAACCCAAATAGATGGGGCTTTCGGGGATGTTTTTGCATCATATATATAGGTATAGGGTGTTACTTATTCGGGGATCGACTGACTTCGTTTGTTGTGGTCGGTCAATAGGTTGGTTGGTCAATAAGTCACTAAGTCGATAGGTCAATAAGTCGGTCACTGAGTCAGACGGTCGATAAGTCGGTTGGTCAAGGAGTCAATAGGTCAGTCCGTCGGTTGGTCACTAAGTCAGTCGGTCGAGTCAGTAGAGTCCAGGGCGAAAGTAAGTCGGTGGGTCGGCCACTCCCGTCCCCTCAAGGATACAGCGGGAAATCGCGGGAAGAAGTTCTAGCTGAGGCCTTATTACAAGCGGATTACAGAGTCGTATAACTTTGCCGCCGAATTGAAAGTTTGGGAGTTGAGCTGTCTTTTGGCACGGCCTAAAGGCCGGGCAAGGTGTGTTTCTGTGACACAAACTACCGTTTGACCACGAAAAAGCCTTGCCCCGGCCGGGCAGTTCACTCAAAGTCGTAACCTAAAAACCTCAAATCGAAATGAAGACAACAGCCCGCGCTGGGACAATTGGCACGTCCGTCTGCCGGCCCCAAAAAGACCAAACGAAAAGCCAGTGATCTCTTCCAAAAATCAGGCGCGAAAACGAGTCCGACTTTGTGCGTGCACGCTTGCTGGGGAGCCTTTTAAGGTGATCACGGTGGACAAAGCCGCCGTCGATTACTACCGCAAACTCTCCGAACTGATAGCGCAAATCCACAAGATCGGCGTGCTGTACAATCAGGCCGTCCGCGCCATCCATAGCTGCCATTCTGACCAAGTAGCGCGCGTGCTACTTGCCAGAGATTGAGCGTTACTCTGCCCGAATCGTCCTCTTGCTGGAGAGGCCGTCCGCCTGACCATAGACTTTCGCAGCCGATGATTGCCTGAATTTCGAGTCCCTCCCGCCTTACCGCGGCGCTGGGTTGCAACTAAGGTGGAAAAACACGTATAATCCGCCAAACGAAATGTCGGGATCTCAAAACGAAATGTCCGAAGAATGTGGGCGACAACACCTCATTTTTCGGACGTTCCATTTTGAGCAGTTTCTATATCCTTAACAGTAGCCGCCCCAGGAGGGCACCTCGACCGTCGCCGGGGTAGAGCCGGGTCAGGCGTGTGGGGCGACGGCTTACGCCGCTGAGGCAGACGCGGACACCTCCAGCTCGATCACGGTCTGGGGTTCTTCGGCAGTGCCGAGGGGTCATAGTTCATCGTGAGCACCTCGACCTTGCGTCCACCACCGGCCGATCGCTGTTGCTCCACCTCGACGGTGTACCAGCCGTGTGCCTCAGTGAACTCCGAGAGCAGCTCGGAGGGGTAGGACGAAAGCATGAACCGCCCCTTGAGCTCAGATAGCACCTCCAGCAGTTGGCCGAAGTCGTCGGCCGTGTAGCCACCGTAGTGACCCATGTCAGAGTTGAAGTAGGGCGGATCAACGTAGTGGAAGGCCGTCGGACGGTCGGCCCGGCGGAGGATCTCAAGGCGTCGCGACTGAAGATGGAGTGTGCTCCAACCGCCGGGTGTGGTCTCTGTGAAGTTCTCCTTGCGACCTTGGATCTGTCCGGCTACGCTGCGCGACATGCTGCATTTCCACGTGCTGCCGAGGATGGCGTAGAAGGATTGATGCGAGAGCGTCCACACAGCCCATGCGCGGCGCACGGGGTGTGCCCCTCGGGCGATCGGTAGATGGCGCGTGCTTCGCGGTGCATGAGCTCGCTGTGGAGCGTCTGGTCGACCTCTCGCTTGAGGGCGTCGTAGTCGGTCTGGAGGACACGGTAGAAGTTGGCCACCTCGCCATTGATGTCGTTGATGAACTCCACCTGCGCCGGCTCCTTAGCCCAAAAAGACTGCGCCACCGCCAAAGAAGGGTTCTACATAAATACTGTGCTCGAGGGGATCATCGGTAGGATGACGCTGAGCATCTTCTGTTTTCCGCCGTAATAGGTGATCGGCGTCTTCATGATTGGTTTCTTACTTTTCCATTTTATCAGCTGTTTAAATATCGATTAAATTCTACTTTTTGCGGCGTCCCAAGCGCATGAAAAACAGGTGCTGCAACACCGATAAGGCTATAAATGCCTCTGTCGTGGTGTTGCAGCACCTTTCATCGGAACGCTGGGACATAGATCCCGAGAGGAGACAGGGGCTTCTTTTTGCCCCACTGTTGACTGTCTCCCTTTCTATTTCCTGTTTCCTTGTTTGTTTTTTCGCTTTACACGATCGCCGTGATCTTGTCCAAACCTCACCCAGATGGGATTGTCTTCTCGTTGCTGTAGCGCACTTCACGGCGGCTCGAAGTCGACGGCCGTCACATAGACCTCCGCCCGTCCATCAGTCGCGCCCTGGTCTTTCGCGTGAAAGCGAGAGCGTCGAAGGCTTCGGGGGTGATCGGCGTGGGGCCTTGCACCAACGTAGGCTGAGGCGGTACGGCCGGGCCGCGGGATCCAGCTGGGCGGATGGGTGGTACCACCGGCGGCTCTACGGGTGTAGGGGCTCTGCGGTGGAACGGGCACGGCTTTGTGCTCGAAGTCGGGCGTGTAGGTCACGTTTGGATCGCCGCCGGCCATGTAAAGGGCCACCTGCCGGCCGATGGCGGTCATCTTTCGCAATAATACTTCTTGCGGGCGCTGTGGATGTCCGTGATTCCGAGGGCGCGGTAACGCTTTCACGATGGCCTTCTCATAGTCGAACTTCAAATCATCGATGCCTTCGCCCCTCTCGAGTGCACGCTGCGCGGCGGGGCTGAAAAGGGTACCCCAAACAATGGGCGTGCCCTCGATTTTTGTCGATCACCTCCGAGGGCTGTCCGTCTTGAGGTTCACGCGCCAACGAGGGGTGCTGAATGAGCTGCAATTTGGCCCGGGCAAAGTCTCACATGGCTCGTGTAGTTGGCATACGGATCGAGGCTGCCCTCTACTTTGTCATCTCCAAGTCGTCCGCTTTGCCCACGGCGTGCTTTGATGTTGCAGTAATTGTGGTCGCCTACGGGCTTCATGCCTGCGCCGGTGTCCAGCACGTCCATGGCGATCAACAGCTGCCTCATGGCGTCGCTGAGTGTGTTGTCGGCCTCGAAGTAGGCGCGGTCGCTGGCTTTGATGAATGCGGCCCGTGTGTTGGCTCCAAAGGCACCCTTGACGGGTTGCCCCAGGTAGCTGTGGGGACATAGGGTCGAGGGTAAACTCCGGCGGGATGGTGGTTTTGGTTGGGGTGTTCATTGTTGTTGAATCGTTTGTTGTTGGGTTGTTGAGGGGCGGTATCGTCGGCCTTATCGCGAGGTGTCATCGCCTTCTTCCGTAGAATCTCGGCGAGGTTATCCGTCCCGAGGGTCTGATCACGGCGACGATAGCCTCAGATGCGGCGCGGGTCTTTATCGTCGGCGCTGTTTCGCGTATGCTGAGACCCTCGATGCCGCAGATCAAAACACTTATCAGACAGGTGATGACGGGGATGCCCGACGATGGGTGCAGCTTCATCAGCAGCAAAGCAGATGTGAGAGATGCATCATGTAGTCGATCGTGGTCGCGATGATAACGCCGCCCTCGTAGACTGACGAAACTTCGTCATCGGTCCGGCTGAGCGGTTCGAGCGGATCTCGGCTTGCTCTCTTTGGCCTTCCGTATGCCACTGATGAGGGTCGATCATGATGGCAATAGAAGACGGACAGCACGCACGCGATTGCCGCGAAACATGGCCCCGGTGCCCTCAAAGAGTACTTCCATTGTTTGTTGTTAGTTGGTTGGGAAAAAGGCGGGGTGCCTGCTAAAGCCTCCCCCGCCTGCGGTGGTGTGTTATTAATCTTTAGATATAACGCTTCGCTCGACCAGCAGATAACCTTCGGTTGTTCGGGATAACGTGACTTTATCTGCAAAGAGGAATCTCCCCGCTATATTCAAGCTGCTGTTATAGACAGCTACCAGTTCGCCATTTTGGAGCGGGGTGTTCAATTCAAACTTGCCAACGGGAGAATAGACGACGCCTTCTTCACCCGCATTGAGCACAATAGACAATGGGACAGAAGCCCCATTGACTACTGGAGTATCCCCTGAGCCTGCGGTAAACTTAAGAGTTGTTCTACCTGTGGCATTCTTCACGTTGTATTTGTGGACGATGCCGGTGAAGGTCTCTCTCCAGCGCTGCCGCGATCTGTTGCTATGTTTAATATCATGTCAGTTGTTGTCTTTTGAGTGATGCAGCGGGGCGGACGTGATGTCCCATGCCCACCCCGCTGCGGTTGATTGATGTTTTGAAGAATCTGGAGCATCTCCCCGAGGCTTTACCTCGGGCGTGAGACGGTGACCAGTTTCTCGATCATCAGATAGCCCTCGTGGTACGCGAGAGGCGATCTTGACTCTTAAAGGAGAGCGCGAGCGGGTCGTAGGTGTTCGGAAAGTTCGCCTCGAAGCCCAGCGCCCGTGGTTGTCGGCTCCCAGTGCGGAAGTCCATGATGTTGGAGTAGACCGATGCGGTCTGTCCGTGACCGATGGTGATTACACGTGGCACCTGTTGACCGTTGACAATGATGTCCGAGTCTCCGGAGGTGGCCACGCGGACGTCGTAGCCCGCATTGTTCGTCACGTTGTATTTGTAGACGTAGTTCTCGAACGTATCCACAGGGATGGCAAACGTCTGGACATTCCCCACGGCCTGCCCCCTGCCATCCGGCCTGCGCGGTGCGAGCACGGACAGTGACGCGTTTGTTCTGCCGATCGAAACGTGCAGGAGTCCACGTAGGGCGCTCCTGCCTGCGGCGGTATGCCCTGTCGGCCCATCGGGGATAGTATCCCGGGGCGCCCCTTGCGCGCTGCCGTTCGCTGGGTTGTAGCCTGACGGCTCGTCTTGACCTCTGGAATCGCACCCGTGCTGGAGGTTGCCGTCACGATCGACGAAAGGAGAATCCCTGCAGAGACGGTGTCGGGGCGGGCCGTCACGCCATCCAAGTTGCCCGGCCCGCCACCTGCGATATTGATTCAGAATCATAAGATCAGCACGTTGATGTTGACGAACCCTTCAGGCAGCTTGAGCAGGTGAAAGTGAGGCTGCCCGCAGCCTGTGCGACGGCATAGAGGCCAGCCTTACTGCGCTTTCCGACAGATTCCGTGCGAGGGCTGACGATGATGTGGTTTCGACGCCGTGACGCCCTCCACAGTCACCGTGCGACGCTTGTCCGGCGACCAGCCTGAGGCCGTCGAGTGCCACCGTCCGCGCCACGACCTGCATCGGGTCACCCTTCTCCCCTTGAGCGAAGCGAGGAACTCGGGTCTTGACTGCCAGAGTGTCCCTCCTCCAGCCAGAGCTGGTAGGCCGATTTGACCGTCGTCGCCCTTTTCGCCCGGCTTGCCCTTGGCCTGCTTCATGTACTCCTCGAAGGAGCCCGTGTGCCCGCTTCCAGCCAGAGCTGGTAGTCCGACTTGCCGTCGTCGCCCTTCTCCCCTTTCAGCGTCAGAAGGAAGTCCTGTAAGGTGCCGTTGTTGCCCCTGTTCCTTCCACAGGGTCGTAGTTCGACTTAGCCCGGAGCACCCTTCTGCGCATTGAGGAAGTCCGTGACGGTACCCTCGTTGCCCTGCTCCTTCCACAGGTCGTAGGCGCTCTTACCGTCGTCGCCCTTCTTGCCCGGTTCACCCTTCATGTCCTCCACGAAGTCCGCCTCGCTGCCGGTCTGACCCGAGTCGAGCCAGCTTTGGTAGAGTCCTTGCCGGCGGCGCCATCTTTACCCTTCAGGGAGGCGAGGAAGTCGTCCTCACTGCCGCCCATCGGGTTCTTCTCCAGCCAGAGCTGGTAGGCCGACTTGCCATCCTTCCCTCCTTGCCCTTTACAGAGTCAAGGGAAGTCCTGCATACTGCCGTCGTTGCCCTGCTCTTTCCACAGGTCGTAGGCGCTCTTTGCCCAGACTCTGCCATCCTTTCCCTTTACAGAGTCGAGGAAGTCCCTGCACACTGCCGTCGTTGCCCTGCTCTTTCCACAGGTCGTAGGCGCTCTTGCCCGGTTCGCCCGGTTCACCGGGATCACCCGGTTTGCCCTTTCATGTCCTTCACAAAGTCCGCCTCGGTACCGGTGTGTCCGGTGTCGAGCCAGCTTTGGTAGAGATTTACCTTTTGCGCCTCGACCTTCGAGTCGATTCTGGCAGCAGACCTTGAACCCATACTTGGGCCAGTCCCGTGTTTCATCCAAATAAGCCATGATGTTGAAAGTTGTGTAGAGTAGGGGCGCCCGATGGGCTCGGTGTCGTGTTGTAGTAGTGATGCATCACGCGCAGATGGCGTCGATCTCACCATTCGTGAGCGCTTCGACGGAGAAGCTGCCGCCGAGGTCATCCCAGTCCGTACCGCTCCAAGCGTAGTTCTTGCCGGTGTCGGAGCGTTCCACACGTCACCCACCTTATTGCCCGAGCTGGGCAGCGAGGCCCTTATTGGCCACGTTCCCTTGTAAGCGAAGAGGCCGGTGGTCTTCGTCTCGATGAGTGCCGTGACCTGCGCCTGGGTTTGATAGCCTGAGTCGTTGGTCAGGTCGGACACCTTGCTGGGGATCGACGTTGTGTCCGGCAATGCGCCTACCTCACTGGCGGTGTACGTCGGCTTTGTTGCCGAGATCCACGAAGGGATGCCAGCGATGTTCTGCCACTTGATCAGCCCTTTGATTTTTTCGTACAGGTGAGCCAACCCTGTTTCGTCTAAGAATTTTTGCCATGTTGTTTAATTGTTGATAGTTCGTTGTTGTTTACTTGCACAAATCGCGTCGATGTCCGCGTCGGAGAGTGCGCCCGGAGGCGTGTTCCACTCATCGATGTCCTCTTGCCGAATGTTGCCGGCGGAGAGTTCTGGAAGACAGGGTCGACCTCTCGCCAGCGCTGTCGCCGAAGGCAATGCTGAACTCGAAAGTGGCCCTGTCATGCCGTAGCGCGTGGTCTCGTAGACGGAGGGCGCCTGGGTGCGAACGATGACGAAGGCGTAGGGATCGAAAGGACGATCCACTGATCTCTCGCGTTTGCCAGCGCACGAGCACTTTGTATTTCGCCCCACGTTCGGACGGTGAGCGTCTTGTCCAAAGAGCACCGTCAGGCGGTCACCACTCACGCGGAAATGTTCGCCGGGGGTCAGCTCCGTGCGGACGTTCATGTTGTCTACAGAGTAGCGCCACGGTGAGGTCTGTCACCTCGTCGAAGTCCACCCACTGGGTACCCTTCTTCAGACGCATGTCGATAGTGGCTGAGGCGCCCTGATTGACCACTCTCATGGCTGTGCCTCCTTTCCGTTTGTGCCCTCGGCTTGGCGGCGGATGGCTTGAATGACCCGGAAGGCCAGTTGCCCGTTCACAGGCCCCAAGCAAGCCGTTATACTCTTGCTCAGTCATCTCCACAGGCCCTTCAGACTTGTAGATGCGTCTGGCCAGTCTCATCCACGGCCAGCGAGGGAGCGCTCAGCAAAGGCTGCCTCGCCCACCACCTCGTGCAGGTCTAAGACGTCGAAGCAGTCGATGCGCGTCTCTACGTTCAGTTTGGTAAAATCGATAGTCATTGTATCTCGGTGTTAGTTGTTATTGCGGTTTGACCCATATGTATCCCTGTCAGAGAATTCCACATAACGTAGTAGTCACCACTGCCCTGCGGGTTGGAGAGCAGATCGCTTCGGGCTCATCGGTGGGCACGTGCTGTGCCAGCGGCATATGGCTGATGCGGAGCAGCCAGCGCCGGAACCAGTTGGCGTCGCCTTTACACTGTCGCGCTGCAGACGAAAAAGTGCCGGATGTGCTGAGCCCGTACCGAGTGACATTCCATGAACTTACTGAAGGTGTGGTCGATGCGCAGAGTAAGCATGGACGCTCCTGGCCCGCAGTGTAGCAGGCCTTGGCGATTGCCGTTCACATCGATCACGCGGCATGATCCGTGGGCATCCAGCCACAGCCCCTTCGGGTTGCCATAGACGTTGCCTTGGATCACCTTATTCGAGGAGTAGAGTCCATCCTTAGCCATTGTGAAGCCACCGATGTCTCCCTTCGTAGCAAACAGGGATCCGTCGTCGTAGATCCGTAGCGGCGCATCATTTCGGCTTTGATAGCTTGATCCCGCCCAGAAACGAGGCCCGCTGTCTGCCGTACCGTCGAGCCCCACGTTGCGGTTCTGACTGACGATGTATTGGTTGGAGAACATCCATCCGGAGATGTTGGCCTCCTCGGCAATAAGGAGACGTGTGGCACACTCTCGAAGGAGTTCATCAGCTCCCACTTCGCCGTGTTCGTTGGATTCACACCCTTGAAACATGCCGCTTGTGACATGCGTCTTGTAATATCGGCCGGCATAGCGGACGACGTCCACGTAAGTAGCCGTGCCGTTGTAGTACTGAAGGAGTCGTAGTCGCCACGGAAGCAGATGCCCGGCCCGGCCGGCCCCTGTGCGCCTGCTTGTCCCGGTGCTCCCGGAGTCCCCTTCTCACCGGAGATCTTCACAGGGGTATGACCACTGCGACACGAGGGCACCCTTTGGCCGTGAAGGTGGCCTGACTCATCCAGAGCGGATCGGTGCCTTGCAGGGGTCGAATGACCAGCCAGGGGCGACTCACCGTATGGTTGGAAGGGGCCGTAGTCGAGCGTCGATAGATCTTACGGACGATGTTTCCCGGAGCGCCATCCTGTCCGTTCTGCACCCGTGTCAGGGTGAAGATATGGCGGTAGGAGACAGAGCCCCTCGCAGTTGATTACGACCGTCACCGTGGCTGTATCCTGCGCCGTGAAGGTCATGATGCGGATCTGGTTGCCCGCTTGGGCGACAGTACATCCGACAGCAGATGCTACGGAGACCGTGTATTTCCCTTCGCCCGATATGGTGGCGTAGGCCAGCGGTTGCGCCCCGCTTTGTGGCAGAGGCCGTGAAGGAGATGTTGTTCGGCAGCTCTCCTACCGGCGTGTTTGTCGTTGCGGCGTACCGATCCAGCCCCACGGTGTGAGGCGTCTGAGCCACGGAGCGACTCTTTGAGTCCCTTGGACTGGAGGATGTTCTTGCCGAAGTAGACGTTGTCGAGGTAGATTGACTTGGCGCCGAGGTCTTGCCCATCGATGACGAGGCCCGTCAGGTCGCCCATCTGCACACCGATGTGCTGCGGCTTGATCTCCCATGTGTCCACGTTGCAGAGGTAGCGCACGTAGTTACGTGTGCTGTAGGCCGACGATTGGCGCGCCTTGTCGGTGGTGTTGCCGTAGACGGCGAACTTCATCGCCGTGCAGGGGTGCACCGTCGAACCAGGTCTTAAACTGTATTTAAACCGCTTTTTCATCGATGATTTGAACGGGCATGAAGTAGGACGTGGAGAAGCCCGGCATGCGGTCGAAGCCGCAAGCATCCTTACCCGTTGCGGTCTCGTTATTCGTCAGGGTTGTGGAAGATACCCCGGCAGAGGTCGTTCACATGCAGGCCCGATCGTTCGCCCTCCTCCAGCTTCAGCGTGACGATGCGTGCGTTCGTATCTACGCTCTCGATCAGGCCGAAGGCCACCGCGTTCCATAGCTCGCCGCTGACCACGTCGATGCGGTTGAAGCGTAGCTCAGGCACCTCGAGGAACTCGCGGAGATGCATGCCGCCCAGCCAGCAATGGCCGTTTCGGTCGATGCGGCCACCGCTGCCCAGGAAGCCCTCTACGAAGTCGCCGTAGTCCGCTCCCGTCGCGGAACGTGATCTTGAAGTTCGTCTCGTCCGGCTGATCCTCACGCAGGTAGCGGCGGTCGAAGGTCTGACCCTACGGACTGCACCTCGGCTGACCACGTGCCCCTGCTTGTCGAGATGGAGGTTCTTCACAAAGTCTCCCTCTTCGGCTGTCGTCTGCGAGTCGATGTCCTCCTCCTTCGGCACAGCGTGCGAGATTTTCACCGTCGTACGGCTGGTGCCCGGCGTCTCCTCCACCACGATCCGGTCACCCGCCACGATGGAGAGGTTCGATCCGCTGCCAGCCGATCCGCCGAGAGGCTACCCCCACCGATACTTCCGCCGCCTGAGCTTGTCACTGGCCAAACTTCGCCGGCGGCCGCAGCTGCCCCGGTGCGTGGCTTAGCCTGCCGCACGATGGTCTTGTATTGATATTGTGATGCCATTCTTCCTTGTGGTTATTCCTCGTTATAGGGTACCCCCGTATAGTTGTCTGTTACAATCTCTATCATCGTCAGGTTACTCTCGTCGCGGAGCAGGTTCTGCACCTCGGAGACGACCATGAATCGGCCCGCCTCGTGCTCGTCGGTGAGCGTCGAGAACTTGTTCAGCAAGTCTGCCGTTCCCGAGAGCTTCTTCTTGCGCCCGTGGAACTGGCTGTAGACCGTGCCCAGGAGCAGCCGTTCCACCTTGTCCGTCACCCCTGCACGGCGGAAGGCGGTGATTACGCCTCCCGCAGCGGTGAAGAATTGTCCGCGTGCCGTGGGATGCGCCCCATCGGGCAATATGCCGCAGACAGTGTCGATCTTCAGGGTCTCCCGGGCGCTTTTCTCCACCCAGGTGCGGAGGACGATATCGCTTTTCTCGAGGTCTTTCCCGTAGGCCGTTGTCAGCTTCAGCTCCACCTTCTTAAGGAGGAACCAGTGAATCGTCGAGATGTCGAAATCATTCTCGATCGTCCTGAACGTGTTGCCGATGGAGAGATCGAGCCATCCAGAGACGAGGCGGCATGGGGATGTATTCTCCCATCGAACATCTTGTCGAAGATCGAGGGCAAGAGGAGCGTGTAGCCCATGACTGGCCGATTCGTCTTCCACCCGCCCCAGCCCGTCTTCTTGTTCCGATCTTCCTTGTCGTAATACGCCGCATAAGCATTGCCCCATGCGCCTTCGCCAGGTTCCCACTTTGCGTCCGGTGGTGTAGACCATAAAGGACAGCAGCGGCGTGTTGACGACCGTCGAGTTGTCGTAGTGATAGAGCGCCTTGCCTTGATCGTCGCGCAGGACGAGCCGGAAGGGATATAGCCGTAGTGGCAGCGCTTCTGAAAGTCCTTCCACCAGCCCCTCCTCGTTGTCTTTGCTCGCATCCTCGAAGGGGTTGTAGCGCACATCCACCAAGGCCTCGATCTTCAAGTTCAGCAGGTAGTTGTCACGCTGTGCCGGGTCGACAAAGACGTACGGCCGATCATGCATCTCGATCGTGACCGAGGCAGACCCGCATTCAGTATGCGGCTGCATTGCTGGGTGTACGTCTTAGTGCCCTGTGCGGGTGTCGAAGACGACGGCCACGCCCGCCCTGCATCACCCGAAAAAGATGGAGCTGATCTTGAAGAACCTCGCCTGATTGAAGGCATCCAGCACGCGGAACTTCCGCTGCTTAAGGCTGAGCGGATGGACGGCATGTCGAAGCCCGGGTAGTTCTGATCGGAGTAGTCCACATTCACGCGGTGCGCGGTGCAGGCCGTGTCCTTGATCGTGTCCGGCTCGATGGAGGCGTCGACAAAAGCTGTTGTTCATGTAGGGGCGAATAGGTCAGCTCGCAGTTGTTGTACGTCTTGTCTACACCCAGCGCCGAGTCGGCGAGGCACCAGCGCACCTTGCGGGGTGAGGTGCCCTCCGAGGGCATGAAGGTCGTAGAGGTTGATGCGGCCATCCTTCTGCACCATTTGCAGGCCGAAGGGCGCAACACACCCTCCAGCACCTCACGCAGCGTCATCGGCTCGCCGTCTTCGTCGAAGAAGTTGTCCTCCGACACGTAGACGCCGTCGAGCAGTGTCGCTCCCGCTGGCCGTAGTGGTGGAGATGATACGTCTGCCATTCTGACGGTATTGATCTCGCTCTTCTTCACTGCCAGATCGAGCATGGTGCGCAGCTTGATGCGCTGGCGAGTTCTGCCCCGTCTGCTCGAAGGCGATGCGATCGAGCAGGGCGAAGTCGCTGAAGGTCAGTGAGACCTCATAGTCCCTTCTCCCGGCTGAAGGGCTCCTCGTAGATCTCCGGATCGAGCGTACCGCTCCAGTAGAGCTTATTGTTGCGGTAGATGTCGAGCCGTGTGCTGCCCTGCCTGGGTGGTGTGAGGTTGACAAACTGGCGATCTGTCTCGGAGACGACCATCAGCGTAGCCGCCGACGACATCACGGGCTCCAGCTTATCCACCTCTGCCCACTCGATCGACACGGGCGTCTCGTAGGGAAACGTCAGCTCGACCGGCTTACCCGTGAAGCCTTCCTGCCAGATCTCCGCCCGATAGCGCGACCCGGCGATGCTCATAAACTCGCCCGTATAGCGTATACCCTAGCCACTGTCGTTGAATGGTTGGTTGTTGAATTGTTGAGAGGCCTGTCGGCCTGTTTAATTGTTTAGTTGTTGAATTGTTAAAGGTTGGATTGCCAGAACGCAAACAATTCAACAAGGGCGTAAACCCTCAACAATTCAACAAACACACTTATCTCGTTCTTCGGCTCACCTGCGAGCGCTTGTTCAGTACCCCCTACCGAAGTCACGTCCGGCGATGTGGAAGACCACCTCGCCGCCCGTTCCTCCAGCCGGTTCGATCAGGTCGCGCAGCTGAGAGACGGCGCCACCACTTCTGGGGTTTGTCGAGGCATTGGCATACTCACCGAATATACCCAGCGTCTTGCCGTAGCCAGACCGCCCTCGGCGTACTTTCGGGATAGAGGCCAGTGCGGCCAGCACCGAAGCTATCGCCGCAATGGCGAGGATCGGGCCCGATGTATGGTGTCGAAGCGACCGATGCACCAGCACCTGTGCCCAGCACCGGCGTGAGCGTTGGCTGTACCCTGTGCGATCTGCTTTTGCAGTCAGCTGTGTGATCTGTGGGATGGCCGATGCAATGGCTTGCAGCACGCTTTTGCCCCCATTCTAACCATGCCCCGGCCGTACCGCCGACCACCTTGCCCAAGTTGCCCATCACGCTGGCCACACCGCTCAGCCCTTGAGAGACCTTCTTGTAGTACTCCGCCTCGGGAAACATGTTCTCCATCCGCTCCTTGATCTCTCGCGATACGCGTTTGAGCTCTCGGGATCGAACTTGAGGGGGATGTTCAGCCAGGGCCGTCCTTATCTGCCATCGCTGGTGATCCGCTGATTCTCCCACGGCAGTGGCCCCTGTTTCAGCGGCTTGTTCCCGGACTCGATTAAAAGCCTCGCGCATAGCCAGCTGCGTCTTAAGCAGGCTGATCTGCTTCTGAAGCTGCATGGCGTGCTGTTCGTCGGCCGCCTGCTGCTTCTCTTGTAGCTCGGCGATCTGCTGTTTGTACCAGCCGAGCGTCTCCGGAGCAAACTGCTTCTGTCGTCCCTTCTCACCCTTTGCCGCCGCCTTTTGCCCTGATCGGCCGGAAGGCATGATTCCTCCTCCACCGCCACCCATCAGGGCATTCTTGGCGTCGGCCGCATCGCGCATCTTTTTGGTTCAGTGCGTCGATCGCTGCCAGCGGCCCCTTGAGATCATCGGCTACACTGTGCCGCCAGTTTGGGGAATGTTGAAGACGCTCCCGCAGCCAACCGGCCAACTCTCGGAGGGCTCCAATCACCCGCTCGATGATCTTCAGCACACCATCTCGGATCCACGTGTTGCACTTATTGATGGACTTGAAACAGCTGGGTGGATGAGAACCACCGGGCGAAATCCTTCACCCATTGCGACGGCCTCGGAAGCCTTTCACGGCGACATCCAACGCTTTCTTCAGCGACGCCCCACAGCACACTGGCTGAAGTCCTTGACGCCGCCCACGCCTCGTCCACGATGCGCCGGAAATCCTCCGAGTTGTTGTAGGCATAGACCAGCGCGCCCACCATGCCGCCAGCGCCATGACGACGATACCGATCGGGTTGGCGTCGAGCGCCGCATTGAGCAGCCATTGTGCCGCCGTCCAAGCCTTCGTGGCGATGCCTGTCGCGTTGATGGCCTGCGTCAGCTGGATGATGCCGCTGGCAGCCATACCCATCTCGGAGGCCTGCGTGATGAACGACTGGAAGGGGATGAGCATCTGTCCCCACCTGCTCCTTGATGTCGCCGATGGCATTGTTCAGCTGCACCATCCGGCCGGTGTCCGTCTTAGCCAGTTCGGCATTCACGCCACCCACGACTCTGACGCACCACCTCGGCCAGCGTAGCCGCTCTCTCCTCCTCGGTGCCGAACTTCAGGATCTGCTCTTGCGCCTCGGTGAAGGTGTAGCCGTAACGACTCAGCGCGGAGGTCTGCCCGGCGAACTACCCTTACCCATCATCGTGGCGATGTTCACGGCCGACTCCTGCGTAGCATTGAAGCCGTACTGCTGGGCGATCATGTCGTTCATCACCGGGATGAGCGTCTCGAGCGATGACTTCTTCGAGGCGTAGGTGGCCAGCTCTTGCACGCCGGCCAGCTGCACCTCGTCGCCGATGACGCCCAGTTCTTGCTGGGCCGAGCAGAGGTCTTTGATGGACTGCACCTCGGCGTCGGTAGGCGTCCATCGTGTTGCGCATGACCGTTTGCAGCTTCGTCTCCGCTCTCCACCTGTGCGGCGTAGGAGTGCGTCATGCCACTGATGGCGCTCGATACCTGACCGAGGGCCGAGGCGACGTTCTGGATCGCAATCACCGCTTGGTTGAAGTTGAGCAAGCTCACCTTCAGCTTGTCCGAGCCATTGGTGATGGATTCGATCGATCCTCCGATCTCGCCCAGCACCTGCTTGAGCTTGTCCACGGACTCCGTCCCGGCGCTCGTCAGTTTGATCTATATTCTACCGTGTTGTCTGCCATGCCCCTTTGCTTAATCGTCAGTCTTATCTTGCCACTTTGCGGATAGTTCGTCGATCAGCCGTCGTCGCTCCTCGATCGTCATCCGCGGCGCCTCGGTGCGTTCGGTTGCTTTTTCATCCCAGGGAAGGGGATCAAATCCTCCGGCCGTCTCAAGCGCGACGTGTGCGGCGCTACGGCCGCAAAGGCGATCATTCGCGCCTGCTCCCCAGCCGGTCTGCATCTGTTCCTCTCGGTACTGGGCATGATGCTTCAGCACCGCCTCCAGCTCCTCCGGGGTGAGCCGTGAGGAAGTCTTCTACGACGTATCCCCACGCGGCCCATCGCCACGCCCAGGAGCTCTTCGATGCTTATGCTTTTTCTCAGTTGCCCCCTCGGAGGGATTCACGGGTGCAGCCTCGAAGGCTCCACCCTGCCATGAGGCAAAGTCTTCCGGTGTGATAGCGTCGGCCATCTCCATCAGCGACATTTCGAAGGGAACACCGTCTCGCTTACAGGCCGAAGCGACAGCACCACAGGAGGGTGAGCGCGTCTGAGAACGACTCCCCATTTACCTCCGTCACCTCGCGGCCGGTCTGTTCCCTGAAGCGCATCATGGCGCCCATCGTCATCATGCACGGGTAGTCTTTGCCCGCTATTCGAATGGTATTCATACGTCGTTTAAATCGGGTGATCATGCTGGGGTTGCTCTTCACTTCGCCCGTCGACTCCAAAGAGACACTGTACGAGGCATCGTCGTCAGCCGGGCGCGTCTGCTTGAGGTTGGTGATGACAAACTTGCCACTGCGGTAGCGTGTACCTTCTTCACCACGGTGGGCATACTTCACCTCCACCGGTTCGGCCTTCTGCCAGAGCGCCAGCAGCTCGCTGTAGCCGCATTCTGTTTCGTCGTAAAAGCAGAAGCCCTCGGCACTCAGTGACTCGCTCAGCTTTGTCACCGACTCTCTGTCCACTTGCCCTGTATTGCCACCGGCCTGCTTGGAGGGTGGTTTAACGGCCCGTTCTTTTGATTCTGTGTTGTGCGTGATCCGCACGTCGAGCAATGTCCGATGGCTTTTCCGCCGACGAACATGAGCAGGTTGCTGCCATGCATATATCCTGTTGGCATGTCTTGTAATTGTTAATGGTTAGTTGTGAGTGATTAGGGGATGATCCGGCTTCCCTGATGTAGATCCGGACGACGAGCCACGCGGCCATGCCGAGCATGAGGGCAAGGAAGGTGTATCCGCCGCCCATCAGCGCCCGGTGATACCACCGGAAGGGTCGCTCCACGGTGACGTACTCCGTGCGTACACGGTCGGTCATCTCGCGGATGGTGCGGTCGCGCAGGGCGATCTCTTGGCGCAGGCTGTCCTCGTGGCATTGCACATCGAGCAGCGCACCGCGGTAGCCCGTATCGGTCAGGACGTCCGTCAGCGTCACGTGCGGCACGATACGCGCGCCGGGCATGGAGATGAGTCGTGTGAGGGCAACGCGCCCCGACTGGCATTCGAGGTAGGCACGGATCAGGGCCGAGATCCGGCTCTACGACGACGAAGCGTGTCACGCACCGTCTCCGTCACCTCCTGCCGCGTCACCTCGCGTTCTGCCGGCACACGGTAGACGTGACAGCCGACGGTCAGCCACATCAGCGCCATCGGCGCTATCCATCGATTCATGATTTGTTCGTTGTTCGCTCTCTCACGGAGAGGCCGCCCTCATCCTCTGTCCCCGCCTGCTGCCGGAAAGAGGTAGGCAAGGGGACAGTCTCCATGAACAGAACGAAAGTATTCACCTGTCGTGCGGCCTCGGTCGGCCCCACTAATTGATTAAGAACCTTTCTTTTTGATGATACGGCGGACGGTCACTTTGCGTTCGCCGTTCTCGGCCAGCTTGTCGGCGCGCCACTCCTCGGAGAGGTAGAGTCCGCCCACGATGTAGACGGCCGGGATATCCGCATTCTGATCGAGGACACGTTTCGCCATAGCGATCTGCTCCTCCGTAGCCCCATCCCGGTTGGGGGAGCACCTCGTAGTCGTACACCGGTGCGGCTGGTGCCTCCTCCGATGTTTTCTCTTTTGCCTCCGCAGGCGGCTCAGAGTCGCCCGGCCCGGCTTCCCCGGGTGGCATCCTCCTTCATCTCTGCCAGATCTGTCAGAGGCTCCTCCTTCACTTCCGTCAGGGGTTCCGAGTCACCCGACCCTGTTTCGCCAGCGGTGACCTCCTTCACTTCCGCCAGAGGCTCCTCAGGAGCCTCGGACGGAGTGACTGGTGTCTCCACCGGAGCTTTCTTTCGTTGTTTTTCGCTGCCATAGCCGTTTACTTCTTGTCTGAAATGATGGCACCAATGGCTTCCACCTTCTTCGGCAGGACGACGAAGTAGTGGCGATAGTTCACTAAGGAGCGCTGGTATTGCGGATCATTCTTGGCCTCGGAGTAATAGAACTTCGTAGAACCAGTGGCTTTAAACACGCGACCCGTGTAGAAGGCTACAGAGGCCTGATAGATGCTGCCCACTACCGGAGCCGTACCGAGCGCCTGCTTTGGCGCCGGTCAGGTTGTAGACCGGGCCGGCTACATACTCATACACCTCGAAGCCGTAGAGCATGGAGATACGTCCGGAGGCGTAGTTGTAGTACTGCTCAGCGAACTTCTGATCCATCTCCAAGAGGTCAGCGATATGCTCGGGGCAGAGCACCAAACGGCGTCCTTCGGTAGGTACACCCATCAAGTCTAAGCGCTTCTTCATCTCGATAATATCGTGACGTGTCAAGCGCTTGCGGCCCGTGGCACCGCCATCTTCCACCTCTCCCGTAGTCTTGATGACCGGCGTGGTAGCCGTATTCGAGGCCGGTGCCAGCGCGTGGATAGCCTTCTTCAGCTTTGGCCTCCATGATGGCCAGCCCGTGACGCTCTTTTACGGACGCCATCTTGTCGTAAGAGAGCGCATACAGCTCATCGTCCGTGATCGGTGTGGCCTCCGTTTGAAACTTGTCCAACTTTGAACACGGCATCGGTATCTGTGATGGCCGTGATCTGAAGCGGGTAAGTCGTGTTATTGGTCAGCACCTTGGGGTCACCGCCGACGTTGATCATGTGGATCACATCATTTTCCGCATACTGCGAGTAGTCGGGTATGCCGTCCAAGAAGGTGCCTTTATCGGCTGATCGCAGTTGCTTGATCAGCTCGCCCGTCCAGACCTCCGTCAGCACGCTTGCATTCAGGGCGCCTGCTCCGCCGCCTACGAGCGGCCCGGCCATCAGCGCACCTACTGCACCCAACGCAGGGGTGCACCAAGCGCCGAGGCCGCCATTGTTCCGATCATCGCGTTCACCATAAACGCCATGATCATTCTCATCCATTTCATCATCGTTGTCATTGTTTAGTTTGTTAGTTGTCAGTTTGTCTCTTTCCCTATCAAAAAAGGGAGAGGGAGGGGACGCCCCCGGATCCGCGAAGCCCATTCCCCTTTTTCAGCTTCTTGCCGACTTGCGATCCTATTCGCCCGTTGTCCCCCTCACCTTTGTGTGTGCTTTATATCGGGGGAAGGACTGGGATGAGTTAGTCCTCAAGTTCACACTCCACGCCATACTCCGCTTTATACAGTTTGCGGTAGACAGCCAGCTCTTTTGGTGCGCAGCTCGATGATCTTGTCGCCCGGCACATCGCTCAGCTTCTTGTATTCCGTAGCAGAGCCTCCTTCGGCTGAAAACTTCATCACATCCGTCAGCTTCACCGAGGCGTTCATGCTGCCCAGCAGCTGACTCAGCTCCGTCGATCCGACCTTCTTGCCCAGCTCGATAAAGTAGTCGCGCTTCTCTGCGGGGATCTTCTTGGCAGCGAGCGCGCCATCCACCATGTCGGTCACGCCGAGAGCTCCGCATGTTCGATATCGCTCTTCAGGGTCTCGATCTCCTGTTTTTGTGCCTCCACTTTGGCCTTTGGCTGCCGTCAGCACTTCGTCTACCGTTGCTTCGGCTGAGAGACCCAGCTGCACGGCCACTTCCTTTTTCAATGTCTCGTTCATATCTGTATGGTTTGTTTGCTTGCTTGTTGTCAGTAAGGCAGGCAGATACGCCTCGTCCATGCCACTGGAGAATTCAGTCGTTTGCCGTTCGGTAAAGCACCATCGCCTCGTCATTGGCTCCGACATCCACCAAGGACACCTCGACCAGCTTCGACTTTTGTGATCGTCTCCCGAGTCTGCCCAGGCAGGAGGTGCTTTTGTCTGCACTCATCTCCACGATATCGATCCCCACACTGGACATGCGTAGGCTCCCGAACTCAATTGCTTTTTGCAACGGATGCTGCACTCCGAGGCTTCGTCGAACTCCGGTTCGCCCGTGATGTCGTCGCCCTCCACCTTCAGATCCTTCATCTTTCCGATGATGTTTCCCGCTCATGCATGTAGAGCAGCACCGGGTTGCGTTCATACTGCGTCAGGTCTACACCGGACGTCAGGATGCGTGTGCCGTATGCGTTCAGGGAGCTGTTTGTCAGTCGTATTCTTGGCATTGCTCGTTGTCGTTGATTGTTCGTGGCAAAGGTGTGGGAGCCGCAAGGGTCAACAGAAAGTGTGCACTCCGTGCAGAGAAGTGTGCACTGAGTGCGAGAAGTATGCACGGAGTGCACACTTTTTGGGTGGGGTAGCCCCGGGAAGACCTTTTGCCCTCACAACAATCAATTAAACGCCATTTCAATGGGTACGAAAAAGGACAACGAAAAACAAACGTGAGCTGGCCAAGATGCTCTATGTCGGTGGCAGCGAGGTGGCTGACATTGCCGAACGGGTGGGCGTCTCTCGTCAGAGCGTCTCTGCATGGATCAACAAGAACGGCTGGAAGGAACTGCGCGCCGCGCGGAACATCACGCGCCCGGAGCTGGTCAATAAACTACTGGTGACCATTAATAACCTGATCGAAGACGTCAACACCGGGGATGATCCCGCGTCGGTCAGTGGACTGGCAGACAAGTTAGTCAAGCTCTCCTCCGTCATCGAACGCCTCGACAAGAAGGCCAACATCGTGCAGACGGTCGATGTCTTCATGGCCTTCACCGATTGGGTGGAGTATCGGGCCAAGAGTGATCCGAGGTCACCCTGCCCTTCATCAAGATCCTGAACCGGCTGCACAACGAGTTCCTGCTGGAGCGGGCCAACGTAAAGGAGTAAGGGGATATGGCTGTCACACGCGAAGAGAAAGACGCCCGCCGCCTGTGGGAGAAGCACTGCAAACGGGTGCAGAGCCTCACGGAGCTCTCCCCGAGGCAGAAAAGGAGACGCGCGCCGAACGAGACGCCCGTATCCGCCGCCTGTTGGCGAACTACCCGGCATTCTGCGAGTACTACTTCCCACACTACATGCGCTGCACAGACCCCGCCACAGGCCGCGTGACGGGCATCGTACACAACGCCCCCTTCCACAATGCCGCCTTCCGTGATATTCTCCGCAACCGCACCTTCAAGGCCGTCTTCATGTGGCCGCGTGGCCATGCCAAGTCGACACACCTCGACATCTTCATCCCCATCAACCTCATGGTGCGCGGCGGTGGGAGATCCATTGCGGCATCATCGTCAACAAGTCGGAGGATGGCGCCAAGACGCTGCTGGCCGACCTACAGGCCGAGCTAGAGTACAATCAGCGGATCATTGCCGATTTCGGTACGCAGAAGAACGTAGGCGACTGGCAGCAGGGGAGAGTTCTCCACCTCCGGCGGTGTCAAGTGGTTTGCCGTCGGCCGGGGACAGTCGCCCCGTGGACTCAAGAAGCAGGAGCAACGCCCGGACTACATCGTCATCGACGACCTCGACGACGACGAGATGAGCCACAACGAAGAGCGCATCCGGCAAGCCACCGACTGGGTCAAGCAGGCACTCTTCGGTGCCTTGGACGTCGGCCGTGGCCGCTTCCTCATGGTCGGTAATGGCTTCGCCAAGCACATGGTGCTGAAGAACATCGCCGAGATACCCAGCGTGAAGGTCTCCAAAGGTCTACGCCGTGAGACAGCAACGGTGCCCCCGTGATGGGCCGACAAATGGACGAAAACCGAGGCCGAAGCCTATGCCGACTTTGTGGGCTATGCCGCGTGGCAACGCTGGATGATGCACAACCCCTGTCGCCGAGGGCGGCATCTTCAAGTGGCAATGGATCCGCTACAAGAAGATCCTCCCCTTACGGAAGTACGACCAGATCATCTGCTGCATCGACCCTTCCTTCAAATCAACAACAGCAAACGACTACAGAGCCGCCCGCATATGGGGAAAGACGGGTCGCGAACTCCATCTGATCGACTGCTACGTCCGGCAAGACACCGTGGCTGGCATGGTGCGATGGCTCTATGACTTCACGAGTCACTACCGGAGGATGTCGCCGTGTCGTACTTCATGGAGGCCAACTTCATGCAGGACATTATCCTCGATGAGTTTGCCCGCGAAGGCGATCTGCGCGGCTACCAGCTGCCCATCATGCCCGATCGTCGGAAGAAGCCCGACAAGCTGCAACGCATCGAGGCCGTCTCCCTCTCTGGGAGCGCGGACTGGTCTACTACAATGAGGCCAAAGCGCAACGACACAGACATGAAGACGGGCATCGATCAGACGCTCTGCTGGCCCGCGGCGGCCGGGCGCATGACGACGCACCGGATGCCGACGAAGGCGCGATCTACAAACTTCAGAAGGCCTCCCGTGAGGAGCGCTTTTGAACCCATCTTCGGCGAACGCCCCACCCCCAAAGGGCGTGGTAACTCACCCTACAAACAACAACCGACATGATCAAAAAAACTTCTTCTCGGCCTGCGTTTTCGGCTGGCCGTCCGTAAGACAATCGGCGCGCCCGTCGATACGGCCGCAAATACCTTGTGATTAATGTGGGCGGACGCCCTTGCGACCCTCTCCAAGCAAAGCTCACGCTGCTCGTCCGCCGTGGATACTTCCGTCGCGGCATCACCGCCGCACACATCGAAGGCCACGCCCTTCACGTAGCCCTCCCCCGCTCTTAGTGCTTCACGCTTAGTTCTTAGCTCCTATGTTTTTGAACAATCTCGACTATCAAGTGATGATCGGCGAGCGCGCCTTCGACCTCATTCAGCAATCAGACGAAGAGAACCGCCGACGCGCCGAGGAGATGGCCCGTGAAGAGATGGCCGGCTACCTCCGGCCCCGCTACGACGTCGAACGCATCTTCGCTCGGCGCGGTGAGCAGCGTAACATGCAAGTCGTGATGTTCCTCTGCGACATCACTCTCTACCACCTCACCCTCGTGGCTCCCGCAGAAGATGGGCTACGATATTCGTGAGATCCGCTATCGCCGAGCCATTGAATGGCTTCAAGGCGTGCAAAGCGGCAAGATCGTCCCCGATCTCGACACCCCGGACGACTCCAATGGCGAGCCCCAGCCTTACAACCTCACATGGGGCTCCGAGCAGCACAGCAACTACATCTGGTAATCCCCAACAACTCCCGACAATGAACATCACCGACTTTTTCAGGGCGGCGGACGGCTTCCGGGCTGACCACCGTCGACACCCCCTACGGCCGCTTTGACTCGCCAAGAAGGCTGACGCCCGGCGAGTGAAGGCCGTCATGGCTGAGAGTACAACGACAGGCCGAATCGCTCACTCGGCAAGAGATCGACTCGTGGCGCTCCGGCTGGCAGCAGGCGCTCGACGGGAGAATCCTCCCGCCTTCGCCTCTACAACGTCTACCGCGACGTCGAGGTAGACGGTCACCTCTCCGGCGCCATCGGACAGATCAACGGCTTCGTCAAGGCACGCAGCTTCAAAGATCATGTTCGGCGAGAAGGAGGATGAAGAGGTGCGCCGCATTTTCGATCGCACTTGGTTCAAGACACTCATCGACCTCTACTCTCAGCCCGCTATTGGGGGCATACGCTCATCCAGCTGGGCGACGTCGTCTTCACCGAGGGCGGCGTACCAGCCTCACGACAGCGTCCTGCTCATTTCCCCGCCGGCACGTCATTCCAGAATACGGTCGCGTCGTTTGCCGAGTTGGGGGACGACTGGCGCAAAGGCATCGAGTATCGCCGACCGCCCTTCTCCGACTGGCTCATCGAGTGCGGCGGGCCGTACGACCTCGGCGCTTTCACCTCAAGGCGGCTCCACACACCATCCCCAAGAAGAGACATGCTCGCCTTTTTGGGACACCTTCGGCGAGGTTTTCGGTATGCCCATGCGTATCGCCAAGACCACCTCGCGCGATCCATCGACACTGAAGAAGATCTCCCACATGATGCAGAACATGGGGGCGAAGTTTTTAGGCTGTATTCGAGGAAGGGACGGACATCGACTTGAAGGAGAACCAGCGTACCGACGCCTTCAATATCTACGACAGGCGTGTGGATCGAGCCAACTCCGAACTCTCCAAGATCCTGCTTTACCAAACGATGACCATCGACAACGGCAGCAGCTCTCGCAGTCGGAGGTGCACTCAGAAGTGCTCAAGAACCTGATCGAAGAGATTGCCGATGGCCTGCGCGACATGGTCAACGGCCAGCTCATCCCCGCATGGTGGCTCATGGCTTCCCGCTCAAAGGGCATCCTTCGAGTGGGACTACGAGGAGGACCACACGCCGGAGCAGATGACGGCCATCGAGACCATGCTCGTTGAACAATTTCGATGTGGATCCGGACTATTTCGAGGAGAAGTATGGCGTGAAGATCAACGGCCGCCGGACGTATGCACCCTGTACCCGACGGCCGACTGACGCCGACGAGGAAAAGATGATGCGGACGCTCACCCGTTTTTCGGGCAAGCCCCCGAGGCGGGGGCGACCCGTTTCTTTCCGACTTCTGATCGATAGGCGGTACTACGGCCAGCCGCACGGCGACGCCGCGCACCCCTGCCCGGCCTGTGCACTGGCCGAAGCGAGAGAGAACGAGCTGCCTATCGACATGGAGAAGTGCCTCGAGCAGGCATTGCGCGACATATAATAAAGGAGGTCGACCTGAACAAAGTGCCTGACCTATCCCTGGGAAGGTTTTCCACAAAACGTTCAATCATGCCGTCATCCGATCCTTTCCTCCCACCAAAGACAAGATGCTGTCGGAATTTGCCGGCAGATTGAAGTCCAGCAACGAGGTCTTTGCTGTCTTCCGCGCCCACCGCATGAGCCGCGATATGGCGGCTCAGATGGTCGACAAGGAGGGCAACCTGAAGTCTTTTCGACCAGTTCCGTAAGGATGTGGAGCCGATTGCCGATCATCACGTCCGGCAGTGGCTCCGCACGGAGTACTGACATGGCCGTATCACGTGCCCACTTAGCCGCCGATTGGCTAACGTATGAGAAGGATCGGGACATCATGCCCAACCTGCGCTGGGTGGAGAGTACGGCTGTCACCCCGGATGCAGTGCACAGTAGCTTCTGGGGTATGGTGCGACCCGTGGACGATGCCTTTTGGGCGGCGCATCACCCCGGCGACCACTGGGGCTGCCAATGCCCTCGAGCAGACCGACGACCCCTGCGACGACCCCTCTCTGACGAGGTGATCCGGAAGGCGCCCCTCCCTCCCGGCCTCGAGGAGAACCCCGGCACGACCAAGCGCCTCTTCTCCGACCGTAGCCCTTACTTCCCCGGCTCCTGCGAGACATGCCCTTTTCAGTACTTACCACGGAGCCACGAACCGAGAAGGATTGTTATCGCTGTAAGGCCCCAAATAAGATCAACAAGATAACAAAAACGCAGTGGATCAAATGCGCAAGAATATCGCGCGGAGTGTGCCGGAGACGTGGGAGGATGTAGAAAATACCGACGGACTGGTGCGTATCAGCTCCAAGCATGGGCCGAACGAAGCGGATGAGAATAAAGAGATAGCCACAAAAGCTGGCGAATCGCCACGGACACAAGATCGATTTGATCGAAAGAGCAGAGAATGGAAAGAGTGCAGATGCCTTCAACCACACTTTGGGCTACAAACAGGGAGTTCAAACGGAGCACCTCTGAGAAAAAGAATTCCATCAGCCAGTCCATTCAGAAGCTGCTGATCAAGCGAATCATATCGTGTTGGAAATTCAATCGGCAGTCCCTGCGGACACGGTAAAGTGCAGCTCTGCAAGACCGTGTATCGCGCAAGCGAAATATTGAGTCTGTGTGGGTGATTGAGGGCGACTTGACAAGCAGTATCAGAGAAAGGAAATTATCAAGAAGGGCTTTAACGTGAAATGGGACTAATCTTTCGACCAATCCCATTTACTCGATAAGGGTCTTCGGACGAATCTTATTCCCTTCCTATGACCGCCACAAAGGTAAATCAACTATTTAAACACCGATCAAACGGCATTCAAACAGCGGATAAATCATGACCGACAAGCAATTCCTTCGCAAGCTGGCCTCCGTCAGGGAAGGACATCGACGAGCTGGTGGCCAGCAAGTGGCCACCGCAAGGCCGGTGTGATGGCCATCAACCCTTTTTCAACGAGAACTTCCGCAAGGGCGGTTTCATGGGTAAGACACGCAAGCCGTGGAAGCGTACCCAGCGGCAGAACAACCCACGCAAGACAAAGTCCGGAAAGCCCTCGGCAGCCTCGTCCTACGGCCCGCTGCTCAGCTCCCGGCGGCACCTTTCCCGATCGAACGAGAAGATCGTCGGCAACGGACAGGTGACCATCGTCAACAACAGTGCCCTACGCTGCCGTGCACAACGACGGTGGACGCGCCGGACGCGGGCATAAAACCAACATCCCCGAGCGGCCCTTTATCGGCCCCTTCCCAAACACTCGACAAACAGATCTCCGACATGATGCGCACCGATATGGAGAGGCTCCTGAAGCTACTGATCACTGGTGCTCCCATTTTGCTCATCTCATTAATAAGACGAGCAAAACCATGCATTCATGCGGGGTCACGGCGCTTTTGAGCGCCAGACTTCGATTTTTATGACGGCTTGCGGGCTTACCCTCAGCAGAACAGCAAGGCCCGGCAGAGCGTGTCTCTACCGGGCCCCTTTTTATGAATGACGGCCGCCCATCCCTCTCGGACAAGCGGCCGTCTGTCTCACAGAAATAATCAAATGCTGAAACGAAAAAGTCTCGGTTGAGGAGAGGTTAATGATTGAGGAGGATAGCGATTGCTTTTGTGATGATTCCGCACCGATATGCGGTCGGCTTTTTGTGGGTGAAGGAACCGTGGGCGACAGTTCGTTTGCATTGATGTAGCGATTGAGTGTTCTCTATCAACCTTCTCACAATGATGGCTATTTGCCTCTTGGATACGCCCTCATTCAAAAAGAGACACGATCAGTTGGCGTTTGAAACCAGAGCTTTATGCTTTTCCGGGAGGTCTGCTCCCCTTCGGTCTACCCAGCACGACGCCTTCGGCCTTTTGCGCGCCAGCGCCTTCGTACGTTGGCTGATCAGGGTTGCGCTCGATCCGGCCGAGAGCCCAAAGGCGAAGGCGAGCACCTTGCTACTGATGTCGTCCCCAAGCGGTAATTGTCTTTGATCGTCCACACCTGACACTCCTTGTTCATGCAGATATTCAGTATGTCCATGATCATAAAGAGGTTGCGCCCGAGGCGAGATAGCTCACTGCAAATGATCAGGTCGCCTTTCTACCTTCTTCAGGAGGCGCCCCAGCTGGCGCTTGTTATAGCTCTCGTGCCGCTGATCGTTTCCTCGATCCAGCCGTCTACCTTCATGTTTTGCCGACGGCGAAGTTCTTTGATCTCGAAAGCGCTGGTTCTCGACCGTCTGTTTGTCGCTGCTTACACGGATATAGCCGTAGGTCATACGAATACCGGTGTGAGTTCGACGTTGTGAAGTTCTCCCGATAGAGACTGCGCGCCCACTTCGGCCACGCCTCGCTCTGCGGGGTGAGATCCGTGCGACCGGCTGACAGACGCTGGTGCATCTCGATCTCGTGCACGTAGCGGATAAAAAGGGCTTGCACCAAGGCGGCGTTTCGGCGTGTGCTCCCATGAAACCGAAAATCGCTTTTGGATGCACTCCCAGATCGGCACGCAGCTTGGGCGAGTGCGCGACGGCCGTGATGTGCTCCCTCCTCCACGTGCAGCACGGCGAGGATCCGCGCCGACGTGTCGAGGCTGATGGCGGGAATGTCTGTTTGCAGGCAGGCGTTATTCCACGCTATGCGGAAGGTGTTTGCCGTGCAGTTTGCATCCATACTTTTGTTTCTTCGTTTTTGCCTCGTTTACCGCCCGAGCGAGGCCTTTCGTCTCATGTTCATATCTCGTTCCCTGTTTCTTGTTGTTTTCACTGTCAAAGCCGCCTATTCTCACGAAACCCCAGCGGCCCTCTGTCATTTCTGAAAAACCAATGAATTCAAATAAGATCACGTATGCTTGTTTGCCTGCTCTGCGACAAGGAACCGGTAGAGATCGGCCGCCGTGGCCAGTGGGATCTCGCTGCCGTCCGCGTTGTAGGCCTTCAGGTCGTTGTTCTTCCGGCCGTAGTCCAGCTCTGTAGATGAAGTAGTCCATCCAGCTCGCACCGTACGCATCCGTCTCCCGTGTCGTCCATCTTCGCTTTAGCGCCTCGACGATCGCCTCGTGCAGCAAGGCGTTGTCGTACCACATGCCGGAGGCCCTCAGGAAAGACTTTGCCGCATGAGTTGGCCATTCCGCCTGTCCTTCTCCGCCTGTGCCTCGAGTGCGGCAAGGAGTCGTTCAAACGTGCCCAACGTCATCATCGCCTCACCCTCCTTTCCAGCCACCTGTGCGGCCCGGTAGCGGCTTCTTGCCGGCGGATCCAGAGGGCGATGTCCTTCCACGGCAGCATGCCGCCCACGTTCTTATCGTCCACAGCAATGCGCATACACTTTTGCGCGCGTCGCTGCCATAGGCCGCCACCTGATCTGGCCGGTGGTCATTTACCCGGTCGAAGTGGATGTCCTGCTCCAGGAGCCAGTTCACCATCTCCGTTTGGCGTCGCCCTTCGCGGCATGTCCAAATGATGATGTAGTGCCCCTCGGCGCGCAGGGCATTGATCTCCTCCCGCGCATTCGGCAGGGGGCGGCCGATCCCTCGGCCACTGGCCATCGTGGATCGTTCCGTCAAAGTCTACTGCGATGATCATGGTCGCTCTCCTCCTTGCCGTCCAACTCCTTGTTCCGTCTCCTCACGACTCGTCGTACGCCACGCAGCGATACGTCTCCACCATGTCGATCAGTTCCTCGTGATCGTGGTTCGTCTCGAGCCCACCCGCTGGAGCGCCCGGAACGACTGCCCGCAGAGATTGTGCAGCGCCCAGGTCACCTCGTCGATCAGGTCGAACACCTCACCCAGTCCCTCCTCGGTGGTATCCGGCCCCGGCCATTCGGTAACGATGTGCAGCCGCACCTCCTGATTCGTTTTGTAGACACCGTTGTCCACATGCGTCCAGTCCGTCGGACTGAACTCGATGAACACCGCCGGCAAGGCGAAGGGCACCTCCTGCTCCAAGAAGCTCATATGCTGGTTCCACAAGCCGATGTGTGCGATCGGCTGTGGCCGGTCGATGCGCCCAGCGCATCCCGGATAGCTTGATACAGTTCTTTTCTCATCGTCTCGTTTGTCGTTTACTTGTGAAGGGTTGATTCGCCGTCTGCGTTGCGGCCGATCTTCCCTGACGCCTTCAGCATCTTGTAGAACGCCCGCTCGCAGATCCCCAGCTGCGGATGGATGTAGCGCCGCCAGATCTCCCGGTTCGACAGCCCGCTCTTCACGTGCTCATCGTAGATTCGGTTGACCTCACTTACGCGCTGTTCATAACTCCGCCCACGCGGATTGAATCGACCCATGCCCCGTCGTTTACACCTCCGTCATGCTAAGCGCTACGGGCTTCCAGCCGCCATTCTCACCGCGCACCGCCGCGCGGACATACTCCTTCGACGGGGTGGGTTGGTAGCTCTCTTGGATGATGCGCACGCCCTCGATGAAGCGGTCGTCGCCCGTTTCTTCGGCCAGCTGCCTGAGTTGCAGCACACGCTGTGCCTTCAGATTGCCCATGCTGTCGCGCGAGTAGCTTCAGGATGGCCTTCACGAGCGAGCGACTCGCGTCGTCCTCGGCCAGCGACTCGATATAGCCCTTGACCATGGCCACCCCTCGTCCACCGTGTCGCGATAGTTGTCCAGTGTGTAGTGGCCGATGGTGATGCGCTTCGTACCCTCGGAGTTGGTGAAGGTGTGCGACTTCTGGTCATCCTTCACCCCGAAGAGCTCCGCCTTCATCTCCAGCGCCCCACAGAAGGCCTCTACGGCCTCCGTCTTGCGCCGGGCTATCTCGTCGCTCATACCCATAAGTCGCGGCATGACGGCATCGATCGTCTCGTCTACCAATGCCGTGTAAGCATCGCGGTCGGCCTTGCGTTTGGCCTCCGCCTCTTTCTTCTGTTTAGCCTCTTTGAGGCCGCAAACCTCTTGGCGCTCCTCGGCCGTCATTTCTACTGTTTCCATTTCTTGTTTATGCGTTTATCTGTTTGCGCATTTGTGATGGTTGTCTTTTCGCCCTGGGGTGTACATGAAGTACATCATCGCCCCGGGTTGATTCTCGAGCTCGGCCACCGTCATCCGGTCGACCGTTTGAAGGTCTTTTGTACGCTGCTTGAACGCGTTGTAAAGGCTACGCAGCCGATCCACCGGGATGCGGTTGAAGCTCTTCGTCCCAGCCGCGCGGCAGGCGATGGCCTTCACCTCGTTCACCGTGACCTCGCGTTTCATCTCACGGCAGTAGCTGAAGATGGCGGCCATCACCCGCTTACGCCAGCGATCAGCTTCAGCCAAGCCCGGCGTGGTGAGGGTGGTCAGCCGGTCGCAGACCTCCATCAGGCCGCGGCAGTCCAAGTCCAGCGAGCTCTTCACGCCGTAGGTCGAGAGGATGTCGCGCTTTGCCGTCATCGTCGATGCCGGCCTTACCTAGAAAGGGTGTGAAAGCGCTTCACTCAAGCGCTTCTTCTCTTTTCCATGAATGTTGTTTCCATACTTCGTTTCATTAGGGAGTTGATATTGATTGGGGGCCGCAGGCTGCCCTCATTTCACATAAAACTCTTCTGCCATTTTCTCTGAGATGGTGAACTTACCAGTCCCGCCGAAGCGGCTTGTGACGAAGGCCTTAAAACCTTGCACGGAGAAAATCACGTCTGAGTCCTGCATGATACGCAGCGCCGTGCGTCCTCAGGGCTGGTGCCCGCGATTATTCTTTACGTGGCTGATAAAGACGAAAGAGCTTATCCGGGAACATCATCTTCAGCTGGCGGTATTGGCTAATCTGTCAGTCCCCATGAACTGCACGGAGTCGATGAAGACCACTCCAAACCGCTTGCATGTGTTTGAGTCGAGAAGAGCTCGTCGTAGAGTTCTCTGTCCAGCATGAAGAAGTTGCGACCCACCTCGTCCATCCCGTGCCGCTCCACCGCCATTCGGACGGTCTTGCGGATGCCTTCCTCTACACTGTCGTACACCACGCGGTAATGCTTGGCCAGCGCCTTGGCCAGAATCATGGCCATCGAGGTCTTGCTGTTCTTCGAGGGGCCGTAGATGAACCATGTGCCGCCACCGGCTCTGCCTGGCCCGATGGCTTCGTCCAGTTCAGGCCCTAGACTGATGCCCTCTGGGATCGACCCATACGCGTCAAGTCGCGCGTGCTATGAGGCCTCTTTAGCTTCATTCGGCCGTCTCCTCCTTTCGTTCTTCAGCCTGCCGGCGCATGCGGTTAAAGGCATGGCACTTGCGCTTGACGCGCCTGAGGTCGCCTTCGCAGTCCTTCTTCACGGTGTCGATCTCGCGCAGCCCTTCTACGCCATTGGCCCGGCAGACGTCCGAGATGTCCGTCTCGCTCAGCCCCGGCATGGCCACGAAGCGCCGGCCGATGCGGGAGTAGATCTCCTTGTAGCCCTTCTTGTTCAGGCGCAGGCCGCGGCGCACCTTCTTCTCCAAGTAGTCCCGTGGCCATCAGCACGATGCCGCAATAGTCCTCCAGCTTGTTGTAAAAGGTGATGAAGAGAACATCACCCTGATCGCTCAGCTTGTCGGCCCTCGTCGAGGATGATCAGCGGGTTCTCACGCCGCTTGAGCTCCATCACCACGTCGTCCACCATGTCGCCCACCGTATCGCCCGCGGGTTCTTGCCCATCACGCGGAGCAGCTCCCGGAGGAAGGTCTTGCGGTTCCAGTACTCCGAGCAGGCCAGCACGTAGACGTTCGGATTTTCCGCCCCGTAATGTGCGGCCGTCAGCGATTTGCCTGTCCCCGCCTCGCCGCACACGGCCAACACGAGGGCATTCTCCTGCGCGTCAGCGAAAGATCTCCGACAGCGCCTTGTAGTTCCTTGTTTCCACTATGTTCCATCTGGTTTGTTTCACTCCGATCTGTGCCGCTATGCTGCGCCACATCTTTTCGTTGATCAGCTCCCACTTGCCGGTCACGATCTGCGTCACCGTGGCAGGGCTGACGCCCCACTAACGAGGTGGCCGCCCGCTTTTGGCTGCCCTTCATCTCGCAATACTCTCGAGTCGCACCCGGATCATCTCTTTTTCTTCGTTCGTTATCATCTTATAGTTCGTTCAAGTAGTTGTAATCGTCCTCCAGGCGGGTACCAGCATGGTCTCGCGCTTCAGAGGGCGCTGCCAATGTCTTCTCGCACCGCCTGCTGTCTCTTCTCTTTTTGCTTTTCGCCAGTCGGTCGCTTCTTCTTCAGGCTGCCTCCTGTCGCTGCCTGTAAGCCGCCTCCTTCGCGGCACGCTCCACGCCGCGCAGCTGGGGCATCCGAGGCCATACAGGCCGGGGTGCATACCCCTGCCGCTCGAGGAGCTGTTCGGTGGCCTCCTGCATGTTCGCCCGCGCCACCTTGTTGGCTAAGTTCATCCGGCTGATGAAGCTGCGATCCTCGGCTGTCTGCTCCCTGACGGGCGCGGCTGACCTCGATGTACTTCCGGGCGAAGGTGACGAAGCGCAGCTGCCCTGTGAGTCTCGCGTGTGAGAGCGCCACGGTGGTCATGTCCTCCGGGTCGTAGCCGACGAAGAAGTCGCGGCCGACGTTACCCCGGAGGAACTCCCCGTCGGCAGGCCATCTGGGGTCAGCACCTCCCACGTGTAGCGACGGCCGTCGATCGTCTTCTTCAGCCCCGAGGCGGTGTATTTTCGAGGAGTGCTCCTCGTCCCGCTGGCCGAAGATCCGGAGCATGTCGAGCGCCGTGACGGCCGTCGATTCGGGGGTTCTGGGATTCGCGGTACATGTCGATCCGGCGGCGGCCCGTGGCCGGGTGCGGCGCCTCGTTCCACTCCTGACGACGCCGGGCGTAGAGCTGCCGGATCTCCTCGAGGGAGGCAGGTCGCGCCGGTTAGCGAGGATGAACTCGCGGTTGGCGTGGCTCTCGTCCTTCCGGGCCGTCACGTTCTGACCGGTGAAGAGACCAGTCGCGGTGCAGATAGTCGGCTTTGAAAGCGGCCGAAGACGCTCTCGATCGTTTTCGACTTACCCGTTGTAGGGCTGCGTGGGGATAGCCAGCTGGGCCATGCAGCGGAAGAAGTCGCTGTTCTTCAGTTTGCCGTGTCCGCCTTGGTTGTCGAAAGCGGATCTCGTACGGCTTTGCGGCCGGAGGTCTGGAGCGCCATCTTGTAGGCGAAGAATTGCGCCTCAACGTCCTCCCGCGGGCTGATGTGGTAGCCCAGCAAGACTTCGCTGTAGGCGTCCATCACCTCGTAGACGCAGCAGGTGGCTACGCGTCCCTCCGAGTCGCGGTAGTAATAGTTCAGGCGCGTACCGTCGCCGTACCAAATGGCGTCGCGCACCTCCGGAAGGGCCGTCTTGTGGTGGCGGGTGAAGAGCTCCTTGGCCTTCAGCTCGCCGTGGCGGAGGCCGTACCACAGCGGGCGTACCTCGGGCCGATCCAAAAGGCGCCGGATGGTGTTCTCCGAGCGGACGGGCTTCACCCGCGCTCCCGGGCCACGCGGTTATACGCCTCGAAGAGCTGCTTCACCGTCACGCGGTCGACGGGTGTGGCGTAGCGGGCGATGAGCCATTCTCTGGCTTCCTCCTCGAGGCGCAGGGCGGTGTCGTTGCCGTAGTTCTTCGATACGAAGGCGGCGTAGCCCTCTTCTTTGAAGCGCATCACGAGCCGGCGGAAGCCGCGTTCGCTCATCGGCAGCGAGTTTGGCAGACCCTTCGTCTGCTGCTCGGCGGCGTAGGCCACGGAGTCTCGCCAAAACTCACCCATCGGGATGTTGCGGTGCGCGCGGATCACCTCGAGTCGGCCGAGCAGGTGGCGCACGATGGTGGCGTTGTTCGTGTATCGCGTGATGGTGTCTTCGGGCAGATGCGCCTGGGCCTCTCCGTAGGTGTAGTCGTGGAAGAAGGCGGCGGCCTCGGCGTCGATGGCCGGCCCCTGTGGCGCGGCGCCTTGCCCTGCTCCTCCCGCCGCCCGAACGCCCGCTCGATGGCGGCAATGCGCTCCGGCCGCCGGATCGACCAGGCGTCGATCAGCGTGCGGTCGTGCTGGCTCCGGCGGTAGATCGTAAGATCGCCGCGCTTGAGTCGTGCTCGAACTGACTTCGAGTCAGCCCCGCTTCCAACCAGCTCTCCACGCTCAGGCACAAGTGGCCGTCCATCATTTGATACATGGTGATTTACTTCTTTGTAAAGCGGCTTATCGGCTCGAAAACCAACCGACCGAATGGGGCTATCCGCAGATAGTCTTGGCTTATTAACCGACGCTCACGCATCAAGCGCTGAATGCCTATACACCCGTCTGGTATATCTTCTTGTAGTGGTAACACTTGCAATCGGAATCCTAACATCAGCCATCGTACTGCATGGTTTGTCAATGCTGCCGGCTCGGGTCCATATCTTGAGGAACGAAGATCTGCAACAAGGGAAGGGCGTCGAGCTCGGTCTGTGTTGGTCTACGCGAGCTGACCGTATATGCGGAACGATGCTGTCTTGTATCGCTTTCCCATCAGCCCTGATAGGCATCGTGGTGTATGTATGCTTGACTTCATTTTAAGTGTGGGGGATAGTCCGGCCGCAAGGCCAATTCGTGTTTTCGTTATTCGTTTTTCTATCACAAAGGAGTCCGGTTCGGGGGAGTCGAACCCCCGCGGCCGTGAGAGAGCCGGCCGTCAAAGCCCTGAACCGGTGCCCCCGCAGAAGAAAGAAGAGATGTGAAAGACTGCGGGAGCAACACGTTAAACACGTTTCAAACAGTATTTAGCCGGCTCTTAAATGCCGACCATGAACAAAAAGCAATCAGTATTTCTCTAAGTAGTCCGCGATTCGTTTGAATCGCTCCCGATCGCATCGATAAATCAGCCATCCGATGAATATCATGGCGCCATATAGGGCCAGCTCCACCACCGGCTTGCAGTCCGCCGTGGGGCTGCATGAGAGCTAACACCGCAAGACACAGCATCCGAAGCCACATCCCCGCGCTCGTCATGCGCAGCGCACCCAAAAACATGTGTAGCATAGCCCTACGCCCTCCCTTGGATATATCGTTCCACCCGGTCGGCTGTCAGACTGACCGACTGCCCCTCGTCTGAGTCGAACACGAACCAGCCGTCCGCCTCTCGGTATCGGTATCGCACCATTTTCGCGGCGCCCCCGACCCGTGTACCAATAGCACGCGCCGGGCCTCAATTCTCTTGCCTTCATATATAATTCCGATCGATTGTTGTATATAATTCTGGGGCGGTTTTTGTATTTCCGTCACTCGTATGCTCTCACCCTGTCCCTCACCGTATCCGGCCCAAACACGAACCGATACATCCGCCTTCGGGTGTGAAACACATAGCGTCCGTCACCGTCGTTTCCCGTATGCGACACTTCCACTTCCTTCCCGTCCAGCATCTGGTAGATATACCGCCCCCGATGATCAGTTTGTTTGCGTCCATTGCTCCGTCGGTTATTCGTTGTCATTCTCTTCTTCTCGCTGCTTCAGTGGCAACCTTGAGCGCCTCGCGGAGATCTTCGTCGTCTAACAGCCCATCCAGCATTTCCATCAGCAGTCCCGCGGCCCGGTATAGCTGAAGGAGAACCGCACTGGCCATCCTCGCAGTCTTCACCCGCACCGACCAGCATCGTGCGACTACCCGGCCGCTCGCTGGCCATCGCCTTCAGCTCAGCTGCATGCTCTGTGGCACGCGCCAAAAAAACGGCAGCCCAGCCAGCACCTCTTCATCATTACACTTCACGTTCATCATCTCGTTGTTGTTCAGTTCTGTTTCCATCTTATTCATTTTGTTATTGGTGAGTAGTTATTCATAATTCATAATCAGTTCGATCGCATCACTCAGCGCGTCGATACGCGCCTGTGCGCGCAGCAGCTCCACATACGAGCGGGTGCGCCGCCTGGACGATCGCCTCGTCCATCAGTTCTTCCTCCAATCGTTCCGCGTCTTCTCGTGCAGCCTCAACCGGCAGCCCAGTTCGCCGACGACCGATTCGTACGTCTTTACCTTTTTCATTTTTCTTCATATGGGGTGTTGATATCTCGGGCGCCTCGGCCGGGGCGCCCAAGAGGTGGGGTTCGTTCAGGTTGAAATTCAGCTTGATCACTTCTATAATTGCCCGGAACGTCCGTCCGTGCGGCGTATCGCCGATCAGGGCCGCAAAAGCCTTCGAGAGTCTCTGAATAGTGCCCGAAGAGCACGCCGATCTCTCCATTCTTTTTCGCGGAAGGCCGTGAGCGGATCATGTTTCCACTGGCCGAAGCCCTGAAACACGCAGTAGTCTCCGTATGCTCAACGAGTGCCCGTCGGCCGATATTCGCCCAGCCGAACATCTGAGCATGCCCTGTGACCTCTGCTTCGCCTTCTATTCTCACTATGCCCATACACCTCGGCCCGTTCGTACACCTCAGCTTGTCCGCCGACATAAGCCATCCCACCGACACAGGCGTTGTCGTACACTCGTGCGTCTTTTCCGACACACGCATAATCACCGATATGGGCCTTGCCATACACACGGGCGTTGTCGAGCACACGGGCCTTGCCATACACACAGGCGAGGCCACCCACGTAGGCATGGCAGAAAAACCAAGGCCTCGCCCCATACCTCCGCGTAACCGTCCACCCACGCCTCACCGATGAGGTTGGATTCACCTCTACGAAGCCGCCCAGCTGCCCAGCCTTGGCGTGCAGCCCGAGTCGCGTGTGGCCATGATCCGGTGCAGCTTGACGCCGGCCTTGTTTACTTTCGTCTCTTTTGTCAGTTTGAAGTGCTTATCCATTTTTTTCTGTTTGTTGGTTATGGGCGCTCCCGGCCGAAGCGCCCGAGAAAGGTAAGGTTAGTTCAGTTTGAAATGCAGCTTTGATCACTTCTATAATCGCCCGAAGCGTCTGTCCGCTCGGCGCGTCGCCGATCAGGGCTGCAAAGCCCTCGAGGGTCTCTGAATAATGCTCGAAGAGCACACCGACCTCGCCGTTTTTCTCGCGAAAGGCCGTGAGCGGACAGTCTTTCCATCGGCCGAAGCCCTGAAACACGCAGTAGTCGCGGAGGTGTTCGATGAATGCCCGCCGGCCGATCTTCGCCCAGCCGATCACCCGGGCATGCCCCGTGACCTCCGCTTCGTCTTTTACGGCCGCCATGCCCTCCACTTCGGCCTGGCCGTGCACCTCGGCTTGTCCGCCGACATAAGCGTTCTCGTGGACGCGGGCGTTGTCATACACCCGTGCGTCCGCTCCGACCCACGCGTGGTCATAGACCTGCGCGTTACCGTGCACCCGGGCGTTACCGCTCACATAGGCGTAGCAGTACACAAAGGCCTCGCCCCATACCTCCGCGTTGTTGTCCACCCACGCCTCGCCGCCGAGGTTGTCCTCACGCTCTACGAAGCCGCCCTTCTCACCCGCCTTAGCGTGCCGTGAGTCGCGTGTGGCCATGATCCGGTGCAGCGTGACGCCGGCCCTCGTTTACTTTCGTCTCTTCTGTTAGTTTGAAGTGCTTATCCATCTTTCTTTCTGTGTTTATTGAGGGTTTTGTATGAAGGGCGCCCCGGCCGGGCGCCCCGAGTGGTTGAGTTTAGAGTTCAAATCGTGCTTTAATCACCCGCCAGCACTGCGGGGTAAACCTGTTTGAAAAATTGACTCGCTGTCGGCCCGTTCGATCAGCTCGGTGAAGGTCTCCAAGGTGTAGACCTCGTCTGCATGGTGAGACCCTGAGATCGCCAGTCTTCGTCCGGTAGACCGTTGTTCTGTCGGCCGTCGGGCAGAGGTTGTAAAACTGGCAGAAGTCGGAGTTGTGCGTTACGTATGCGTCCGTACTCAGCACCATGGAGCAATTCAGGCAGGCTCGACCTGACACGCTGGCGTTATGCAGCAGGCAGGAGTTTTCGATGTTGGCCAGCCCGAAGACCTCCGTTTGATCGGCCATCGATACGCCGCGGGAGATCCAGCTTTTGCCGTACACCTTGGCCTGCCCACCTACGGAGCACGCGTCGACCAGTGCGTAGTCATACACCCGAGCTTCGTCGTAGATCACCGAGCCGTTTCTCACTTTGGAGCGGCCATACACTCGTGAGTTGCCTCTCAGCACCGAGCCGTTGATCACTTTTGCCTCGCCCCAAACTTGGGATCCTTCGTCCACCATGCCTCGCCGCCGAGATTCTCTTCCTTCTCGATGAAGCCGCCCAGCTCACCAGCTCGGGCAAACTTGAAGTCGCGTGTGCACTCGATCTGGTACAGCTTCCGGCCGGCTTCGTTTACGATCGTCTCTTCTGTCAGTTTGAAATACCTTTCCATCTCTCTTTCTTTTTCGTTGGTTGTTAATTCAGAGGACTGTTACTTGTTCCTCTCCTTTCTCTCTCAATCCCATATCCAGCGCCCGTTTCCGGATCCGCTTGGTCAGGTCGCTCTTTGTTACGCCGTTCAAGGCTAATCTCACCGTTTGGGGAGTTACCTGGAAGGCCTTAGCCAATTCCGTTACCGCTCCGGGTTCTCTTAGAATCTTTCCCATTTCTTCGTTCGTTTACTTAATCCTTATTTTTAGCGCGCTTTTCGTTCCGAAAAGCACCGCAAATAACGCAAATATATTTGCGACACACAAGCGATTCCGAAAATAAATTCTCGATGATAAAGGATAGAGTTATACAACTACTTGAGTATAAAGGCATACCAAAGGAGGAGTTCTATAAGAAAATAGGTATGAGCTCCGCCAGTTTTCCGTGGGGCTGCAAGGCAAACCCCGCTAAACTCAAACGCGATCGAAAAATATACTATCGGAGCTGCCTGATGTAAGTTCCGAGTGGTTGCTGATGGGGAAAGGTGCCATGCTAAAGATCGAAGAAAGCCATAGTATCAGCCATATAGCTGGGAACAATGGCCTTAATACGCTACAATTGGGCAACAACAACCGACAGTTTATTCACGCGAATGCGTCAGAGCCCAATAAGGCCATGATGAACGAACCCAAGAAACAGGATCTTGTAGACCCTCCCAATGTCAGAGAGGATCCTACCAAAATGCGGTCAGAGAGAGAGCAAGCGCTTGAAACAGTGATAGCAGAGTTGAAGTCGCAACTAAAAATCGCAGGAGTCAACAATTGAATGGCTGCAAAAGCAGTGCGAAGAAGAGCGAGCTCACAACCGGTCATTGGTTAACGAGCTGCTGGGCAAGAGCAAGGCATAATATAAGGTATAGAGCGCACATACGCTCAAACGACTCGATAGAGCACGCATACCTATGCGTGTCCCTGCTTTTTGCGTACCATTTTTGTCCACGAATAGGCCGAACAACCCACCAACGCCCTATTGAGTGCACAGGGAAGTGGCGTATTTCCGTGCGTAAACCGTTAAAAAAGCCAGTCGGAAAGTCATGACATACACCCCCGTTTTAACATTATCCTGCGGCAAAACATAGATACATGCAACATTTAGAAACAGTCATTTAACCAGAATTCCCCCGTTTATGACGCAGTTTGGCCGTAGTTTGGCCGTAGTTTTGGAAAAACATGCACCTTTTTCGGACTGGTTCGAGGTAGTTTTGAACATTCAGCCTTTTGAGGGGCTTTTTCGGCCTTTCTGAGTGTCCTTCATGGCTTATCTTCCCGCCTATTTATCAGCCATATAAGCACACGCAGAGGCGCGCCTGAAGCCTTTTTGAAACCCCGTGCGTGCACCATCGCCTCCAGCCCCCGGCCGGTAAGCACTTCAAACACCCTCAAAACGCCCTCAATCTCGCCTCCCAGGCGGCTTTTTGGCCCTTTCCTCGTCCCTTCCCCCTCACCCGTTCAAACGCCCTTCAAACGGCGCCCAAACGCCTTTCAAATCCGCTTCAGTAAAGCGTTTGCAAGCAGATGTCGCGTTTGAGCACAAAAAGGCCCTCCGCAGGCCCAAAACGTAAAGCAGATGTAAAGCAAACGTCAAGCTCTTGGACAATTCGTTTTGCACCCCCTTTTTCTGTATCTCCCTATTTCTCACACTCTTATGCATACACCCTTTGGACAATCCGTTTTGAGGGCCCCACACGAGGCCTCCGTGCTGCTTGTGCAGGGACTTTTCCACGATCAGAACAGGGCGTACAGCCGTGCACAGGTGCTCGCCGACATGCTGCGGACGATCCCGGAGCGGTGCCGCACAAAGAAGACAGTCTTCCACTGCTCGCTCAATCCGCACCCGGACGAAAAGCTGTCCGACGAGGTACTTTCTCGAATCGCCGCCGAGTACATGGAATCGCTTGGGTACGGTGCCCAGCCGTACATCGTTTTCCGCCATAATGACATTCCCCGCGCGCACATCCACATTGTTTCGCTGCGCGTGGACGGCGAGGGCAGAAGATCGACGACCGTTTCGAGCGGCGGCGCAGCAAACGAATCACAGACGCTTTGGAGGCGAAGTTCGGCCTACTCCCCAGTGGCCACAGCCAAAAAGAAGATGGACGTTTCTGCTCAACCGTCAGTTGTCGACATTGATGTGGGAGACATCAAGCGGCAGGTTGCGGCCGCTGTAGAGCACGTGCTCGGGCGGTACGCGTTTCAGTCCGTCGGGGAGATGAATCTGCTGCTTACGCGCTTCCGTGTGACGGCCGAGGAGGTCAAAAACGGAGCGGAAGGGTAGGCCCTTCGATGGGATCGTCTACGTGGCAACCGATGCCGACGGACACAAGATCTGCACGCCGATCAAGGCTTCTGAGATCGGTCGGCAGATCAGTTACGCGGCGCTTCGTCGCCACTTTGAGCAGTCGAAAAGCGTTGTCCGAGAGCGGTCGGGAGCGATCCGCCGTGCGATTGCCGACGTGATGCAGACGTCGCCCGACCGTGCGGAGTTCATCGACCGCATGCGTGGGCACGGCATTGAGACCGTACTCCGAATCAACGCTGCCGGACGCCCTGTACGGCATCACGTTTATCGACGACGCGAACGGCATCGCGGTCAATGGTTCGCGCCTCGGAAAGGGATTTACAGCGAACGTGTTCAATGCCTATTTCGCGGGTGGCGCGAATCCGTTCATAGATGAAGGCTGGCCAAAAGAGAAAGAAGAACGAGCGGCTGCGGTGGAGGAACTGACAGAAAGTCCGAACGACATGCTCCCCGACGGAGATCGATCTCAGTTTGCAGGTACACGGCGCCGACCTCCGAGAATTGGCCTTCCAACGTCGGCTGAGAAACCGCGCCCGCGTGCGCTTACGCCGAAAAACCGCGGTAGCAAGCCTGAACCCCGAGGGTTTTTGCCCTTCGACGGTCGTCGGAGCACTGAACCCCGAGGGTTTTGCCCTTCGACGGTCGTCGGAGCACTGAACCCCGAGGTTTTACCCTTCGACGGTCGTCGGAGCACTGAACCCCGAGGGTTTTGCCCTTCGACGCTCGTCGGAGCACTGAACCCTGAGGGTTTTGCTCTTCGACGGTCGTCGGAGCACTAAACCCTCCAGGGTTTAGCCTTCCTTTAAGAAGGAGATCATCCACAAAAACACTTAGAATCAATAGAAAGCCAAACAAATTCACACCAACACCCCATGCAAAACGAAGATGATTTAAGGGGCCTCGCCAAGACGATGGACCTCATGCGAGCGATCGCAATCCTTTTTTACCGCCATGCACGCGTACTGGTTCTGCTACGCGGCCTTCCGCGACCGACAGCTCACACTTGCGGTCGTCGACACTATCCTACTGAACTTCGACCGTTCCACCGGGCTGTTTGCCTCGCCGCTCTGGACGAAGCTCTTTGCCACTGTCTTTTTGTCACCTCCTGCCTCGGCACGAAGGGCGTCCGAACGGAGCGGATCACCTGGCCGCGCATCGGGCAGTCGCCGCCGCGGGCACCCCTGCTGTTCTTCCTGAACGGCTGGACGCTCCGCCTGCCGATCGGGACGGACGCGTGCGCCGGGCTGTATCTCACGACCCTCGCCGCCGGATTCGTCTGCCTGCTCATGGCCGGGTCGTGGGCGAGCCGTCTGCTGAAGAACAACCTCATGGACGACGTCTTCAATGTGGAGAACGAAAGTTTCATGCAGGAGACCCGCCTGATGACGAACGAATACTCCGTCAACCTCCGACGCGTTTCTATTATCGGAAGAAATGGCAGTCCGGATGGATCAATGTTGTCAATCCGTTTTCGCGCTACGATGGTGCTCGGCACACCCGGCTCGGGCAAGTCGTACGCCATCGTAAACAACTACATCAAGCAGCAGATCGAGAAGTCATTCGCGATGTATATCTATGATTATAAATTCCCTGACCTGTCCGAAATCGCCTACAATCATCTGCGCCAGCATCTCGATGCGTACCCCGTCAAGCCGCAGTTTTTCGTCATCAACTTCGACGATCCACGCCGCTCACACCGTTGCAATCCGATCCATCCTGACTTTATGACAGACATCTCCGACGCCTATGAAGCAGCCTACACCATCATGCTCAATTTGAACAAAACGTGGGTGTGACACGAAGTCACATAGATAATTGCTAAGATGTCATATAAGACAGTTTTTAGCCCGCTGTTCCGTCAGCGGTAGCCTACGATAGGATGCACCAATAGCGATATGGTGTGTTGAGCCCTATCGGACAAGGTACACTTTCCCAAAAGGATGAGACAGAACCGTGAGGGGAAGTCAAGGGCGGTTAGTATCGTGCCGCCGAGTGGCTTTGGCTGAGTAGTATGGTTAGCACATGCGAACTGTTTATAGCCATCGTGAGGTTTGAAAGAGCCAAAGATGCTGGGCTCTCACCAAAATGGTAAGCAGTCGGATAACCCTTGCCCATCTTGGGGTTACACGGACATAAGCACTGCCGGTGGATTGACAGAACCTACCCTACTCGTACAGTTATCTATGTGGAACGTGGCAAGCCTGTATCTCTCCTGCTTTGGACAGGTAAGTGAACCGTAAGGCGAACTGAAATGGGGTGCAGGTATAAGATAACGGAAAAAGCGAATGCCGCTCTGTAATGGAGTGGATACGGATTGAGCCTCGGTTACGTGTGGCAGAGACGACATCATCCGACGCGAAAGCGGGCAGACTTCCGTGTGAGGTAACTCTTTACAAGAGAGCTTTCAGAACTTTTCAAAGTAGAATTGCAAATGAACGAGAACAACAAGAAATCGTGTGCGCCTACTGACAGCAGGCCAAAGACAATTGGGGCAGTATAGACTGGCTCAGGTGCGAGCAGTATGTCCAAAAAGCTACAAGCGCGTATTGTAAAGGCTCAGAAAGAAGGCAGGCATAACAAGGTGAAAGCCTTGCAGTGGCTGCTTACTCACTCCCTTTTATGCCAAGGCTTTGGCGGTAAAGCGAGTTACTTCCAACAAGGGAAAAGAACACCTCGAGGGGTTGACAAGGCCCTTTTGGGATTCTCCCAAGCGGAAATTCAAAGCAATAAGCGAACTCCGTAGACGCGGCTATAAACCACAGCCGCTGAGACGGGTTTGCATCAAGAAAAAGCAACGGTAAACTCAGACCGTTGGGCATTCCAACGATGAAAGATAGGGCTATGCAAGCCTTATATCTGATGGCACTTGAACCAATCGCTGAAACGACGGGCGACAGATTCTCCTATGGTTTCCGAAAAGGGACGTAGGACGATGGACGCTATTCGACAGATTGATACAGTTCTTAACCGTCAGCACTCCCCGAATGGATTCTGGAGGAGATATAAAGGGCTGCTTCGACCACATCAGCCACGACTGGCTGCTATCCCACATCCCTATGGATAAGGGGATTCTTGCCAAATGGCTAAAAATGTGGTTTTTGTCTTCAAAGGTGGTCTATACCCGACGGAAGAGGGACACCACAGGGCGGTATTATATCGCCCACGCTTGCGAACATGACACTTGACGGACTTCAGACGCTGTTGGCTGAGAGATTCAAGAGACGTTTCATCAACTACAAGACTTTCCGCTACAAAGTAAATCTTGTACGTTATGCGGACGATTTCATCATCACAGGCTACAGCAAGGAACTCTTGGAGAACGAGGTCAAACCGTTGGTGGTTGATTTCTTAAAGGAGCGTGGACTGACACTTTCCGAAGAAAAAGACCACCATCACGCACATCCAGGACGGCTTCGATTTCCTCGGATTCAACATCCGTAAGTCCCACAAGAGGTTGTACACGTCACCGTCAAAGAGAGCACAAAAACGCTTTAGGGGCGAAGATAAGTGAGGTCGTGAGACGGCATAGGATGTGCAAGCAAGAGTCGCTGATAAGAATGCTCAACCCAATCGTCACGGGATGGGGGCAATTATTATCGCTATGGTGCATCAACCGAAGCTTTCCATAACTCATGACAATCACATTTTTTTAACGTTACGAGAAATGGGCCTTGCGCCGACACCCAAAGAAGAAAAGGACTTGGGTCAACGACAGATATTGGCACAATCTCCGTGGCAGGAAATGGACTTTCGCTGTAGTATATAAAGGAAAGAAAGGTCATGAGGACTATCTCGCCCTCAAACGACTTGCCGATGTTCACTACACGGAGTACAAGCAAATCAAGGGCGACGCAAATCCGTTTGACCCAGAGTATGACTTGTACTTCCAAAAACGCGAAACGCAGTTGATGCTTGAAACGCTGAAAGGGAGGAAGTCTCTCCTATGTTTATGGAACAAACAGGGACGGACATGTCCGCTTTGTGGCAAGCCCATCGACCGAACAAAGCATGGAACGTCAATGAAAAAGCGATTGACGGAAAGATTGTTCGCGAACTTGTACACAATACCTGTTACTTGAGAAGTAAACGCAAAAGTTGTAAGTATGAGCCGATTTCTATGTACAGATAGAAGTTATGAGTTGCTTGAGCCGTATGAGGGGAAACTCTCACGTACGGTTCTTTAGGGAGAAAAGGGCAGCAATGTCCCCTGCCTTACCCGATAAACTTGCCTTTAGCCATTGTCTCTCAGTAGAAAGACAAGCTATCTCTTAGAAAGAGGCTCTTCAAGGCAGCTCTCAATATCGACTACCTCAAAAAAAGCTACTCAAAATTTGATGCGGTTGCCCTGTCTATTTCCGCCCTTTTTGTTCCATCTTTTTAAGGAGCATAGTGAGCTATGTGACGAAAAAGATGGAACAAAAACTCAGGAAATATCCTCTGAATATCCTCCGAAATAAATTCCAAACAGCTGTCTCAATATCGACTATCTCAAAGAGCTCCTCAAAATTTGATGCGGTTGCCCTGGGACAATAAAAGGGTTAGAAAAGGAGTCGGTTTGACCTTCTTCTATCTTTGCCGGCTCAATTTTTACTCGATACAATATGAAGAAGAAAAGACTTTTACGCTACGCTACTTATTGCAGCTCTTTTGGCCTCCTCCGGAGGCAAAAATATGAGGGGCAGGCAGGCGCTATACTGAGTCCGGACGGCAACCCGAACGGCACAGTGAAGGTAAATAACGCATTCGGCGCCGGAGAGTCCTCAATCATCAGCAACGGAACGAGTCCCACTCGAAATATATTGGGTCCCAACTTCACGCTGAGCCCTTATCCGAATCCAGATTTCTCGTACACCGGCGGGGTAGCCTACAATCGGGCATACGCCTATCCGATGGTCGTATCGCCGAGCTTAACCGACATCCAAAATAGGTGATAACGGCGTCGATGGAAACCGTCCCAATGGAAATATGGTGATTCGAGCTTATACCGGACAGGGATACGCGCTGGGATGGATCTCCGTAATTAATCGTATTCCGAACAAATCGACGCATCCCAACAGCGTTCCCTATCCAACGAGCTACCCTGAATTATCTGGATTGGATGCAAATACACAACCTAAACGATTTGTAAAATCACCAGATGGGACACCTCAGTTCAAGTTGATAGAGTTCTCTTTCAACAAGAATAATTATACGAACTATGAGGCAGAAAAATGGTATAAGTTAGGGATTGGCGATCATCCAGACCCTAAGTCCAGCTTTTAAATGGAGTTGTAAGAAGCAGACATGGAGGAAAGGATGCTTTCGCGCCATGTGGTGAAACGGTCTTTACGGCAGTCAGCTGCTGGGCGATCACAGAGAATTATCAGCGCCCACGGTATCGTGCT
>BNJS01003110.1_pt1 | contig 59965 bp, 92 predicted proteins | sample 8540461 | NCBI WGS metagenome assembly BNJS01 (sample SAMD00202454, study PRJDB9452) | human saliva metagenome | isolation source: human saliva | place: Japan
CACAGGGCAAAGAAAGTTTACCTCAGTGTCTCCTGCTCAAAATAGAGAGGTTTCTTCAGTCGCTTGTAGTCGCCGGCTGCACGATTTTGAGATCCTGCAAAATCATTTTACAGGCCACGACAGGCTACGAGAACTCTTGCTTAAGATCCAAGATTAGCACCCGGCTAGAGTGTACTACCTTGCGAGCAGCAATGCTTGATGAGTTTCCCCAGTGCGAGGATTCTTTCCTTCAGCGTGCTTTTCTCTCAGAAACAGAGGGCGTGCCAGCCTACGAGAGAAGTCTGTCCCCCTTTTCCATCGTTTCCTTTACTACTTCCGTAAAAGCGTTGACAGCTTTTGAGGCATCAGCCTTAGTAGAGGCCGGCGCTTTTCTGCAACAGCAGCGAGTAAATTCAGTCTTGTTCATTGTTTCGTATTAATCTTATTCTGTATTTCAATCTTTATCTCCTCTAGCTCTCCTGGTTAAACGCGTACAAAAGAGGTTACAGGTCCTTAGCTCCGAAAGAAGGAGGAGACTACTCTCGTCCTCAAAGTACTAATAAATATGATTCACCTACCTTTTCCATGAAATATTTGTCTAAAAGAGCATTTACCCCTAAACACGAGTTTTTCCAGCCTTGATCAAAGGCTTCTAGCACTAAGAGGAAGAAAAATCGAGGATATCAGCAAGAAGATGTAGAAGACATCCACCCGATAGTCGTGCTGTTTTAAACCACGTCATCTGTTTTCTCGCATATATGCGTGTGTTACGCTGTATTTTATGGATAGCTTCGTCAAGAGAGTTGTTCCATCGAAATAGGAGAACAGCTCTTATAGCCGATTGTGTTTAGGCATTTAAGGCTCGATGAGGATAGACGGCGAGCTTCGTCTAGACCTTGTGCGATCATCTGCTCTGTACGAGCATTGATCCGATTGGTATAACTCTTCCCGAGGAGAGGTCAGTTCAAAGGGATAATGGTAAAAGGACGCTCTTTATCGTGTTGGTTCGGAAAGAAGATAGGTTGCCCCGTTGCAGCAGCACCTCCAATCCATGATTACCCGTTTGGGATTGCAGCGGTCTACTATGTGGTAATAGTCGGGATCCACGAGCAAGTTCCCGGAGCATACCCTCCAAACCTTCTGCAGCGTAGCGTTCGTTGAGCTCTTCTCATGGCACCATCTACATCCGGCATATTGTCTATACCTGAGTAATAGCACTAATATAGAGCATTGATCCACCCACCAAAAAGGACGATGGGATGCGTCTGGGCAGGTCTGAATAAGGACAACTTCGCTCTGTAGCGTGCCGCATTCGAGGATCATGTATGGTAGCATTCCCACCATGTAGTGTGGGATGGCAACTCGCTCCTCCGGAGAGGCGCTGCGGTGCGCCGGGCAGCCCGATAGATCTGCCGAGAGTCCACAGACACAATGGGAGCGGAAGAAGTGATGGGCCAGAGCAGAGCAGAGAGACGCGTCTTACCAACGCCCGTAGGCCCGCCAGAAGCAGGACGTGCCCTCTTTGTAGCAGTATCAGTGGTCCGGATTATCACTATAGAAATCGCTATCGTCGAAAGAGGCATCTTCCACCAAAATCCTCTTCGCCCTCATCCAGAGAGAAGTCTTCGAGGGGCCCATCTGGGGATTTTCGAAAGAGAGGCATCCATCTCGGCATCAGACAAAAATCGGGCTGAGGGCATTTCCTTTGCTCTTGAGCTACTCTTTAGCCTCCCTCTCTTCGCATGAGGGAGAAGTCACTACATACTTGACAAAGCAGCAAGCGCCTGTGAGGTATCGTCAAGAGATAGACAGTTGCCGGTCCTCTTGGTTTATTACCTCACCGAGCGAAGTGGTCTGCATGCTACTCTGGATCCTCTTCGGAGGTCGAGATCATTGGTCAATCTCTTGCAGCACGCTGCAGTCCCCATCACACAACATGAAAGAGGTAAATAGGTTGGAGGATAGTCCACCGCCTGCAAGATAAGCTGATGCAGATCGAACAAGGCTGCCGCGGGCAACCTCTAGAAGACGCTCAAAGTCCCTATCTCGGGAGATAGGAGCAGTAGTTTAGTGCTACCCCAGTAGTGACTGCGATGAGCAATCTCCAATAAGATTCATAAACTCTTCTGAGTTTTAGCTTCTTCCAAAAGCACCCGTAGTCGCTCGTTGTAATGGCGATTGCTCTCTCTACTCCCACGCATTTGCATACACATGCTGCGCCTCTATAACTCGATGGTACCAAGAGGATTGAGAGTCGTACCTGTATGCAATCCTTCCATTTGCGTAGTAAAGACGCCCCTGCACCCGCTAGGCTTGACATGCAAAACATCCACAACACGGATCTTGCTGAGCGCCCCGTTATATGCTTCTATTGAGGATAACCAATGCGCCTTGCCAAAGAAAAGGGGAAGCATATGGTGCTCAAGCACATGAAAAGAAGTCAATGTCTTTATAATCACCATCTGCCGATATTCCTCACAGAAACATGGCAGAGCGCAATATTTCTTTCAGTCTTCTCGCATCCTTTAGTAAGGAATCGGAGAGACTTTGCCACCCGTTCGGGTGTTTTAATCAAACCTTCTCGGTCCGGGATCTTCGCCGATCAGTTCAAGGATACGACGCTGAGAGATTTTCTTTCATCTCAGCCATCTCTTCGGGAGAGAGCCGAGGTCGAATGTCTAGATTGTCTGTTCACTAGTTTCGAGGCTCTAGTCATTGTCTCGTACAATATGTATAGCTCCGGAGCAATAGTACGGGATCGCTCTCTTGAGATCTCTGCATAGCCTTTCTGAGCCTCTTCTCGAGTTTCTGAAGTCGTCACCGTAAGCGCCAAAAAGGTGACTTGTAGGTTACCATAGCAACCCAATGCAGGACTGGCGGCATTTACAGCCTTAGCTCGGCGGTGAGAGCTTCTTTCGATTTTGCAAGATTGCCCGTATAGGCTTGTATGCGAAATCCCTGCTGAGTAGGATCCGCTCCTCTCACCCTCTGGTGGCGGAGCTTGCTTTTGATACTAAGGCCGACTTGGGTTTTTGATGTCTTCGGGCTGAGTAATATCAGTGTTCCCTGCCCTTCACGTTGGGCAGAAAAGGGCCTCAAAAATACCGTTAGCACCATGGCTCAAAGATTCTTTTTCTGTCTGAGCATATCCTTGGATACAAGATACTAAGGAGATGAATAGACACTGGTGTACTCCTCAGGAGGGGTACGGGCCACTAGTTATATTTGAGATCGAATAACGAACCATCTTACGTTGTACTAATTGAGAATAAAGCACTTCTTCTACTCTACCTCCGGAAGGAGGATCCGTTATTTATCAACACGGATAATGGGAAGAAGTATCAGCGGCAGAACGTGCACTCAATCAAACCGCCATCTACATCGGGGTTGGCAAAAAGTTCTTTTGCATTAGAAGCCTTACAGCTACCACCGTAGAGGATTGAGCAATTATCGGCTACCTCTTGACCATACTTAGAGGCTACAAAAGCACGGATACGAGCGTGCATCTCCCGGGCTCGTGCTCGGGAGTTGCGTACGACCGGTACTCTGATAGCCCAAACGGGTTCAAAGGTTAGCGAGCTTAGTAGAAGTCTCGCAGAAGAGATGGAACAGGGCTTCTTGGATCTGATTTTCTACCACCCCGAAATGGCGGTCTGTATCCCTATCCTCCAGTTGCTCCCCTACACAGAAGATGGGAGTAAGCCCCTCTGCAAGAGCCAAATCCACCTTTATTGCAAGAGTGTTGCTATCCTCGTGGTAGTAAGCACGACGCTCGGAGTGGCCTATAATTGCGGCGCGAACACCGCCAGCCGCCAGCATAGGAGCAGCCACCCTCCCGTATAAGCTCCACTAGTATGATCGGCACAATTTGCGCGCCTAATACCTATTATGGATTGATCTGCTACGCTCTACCAATCGCACAAGATGCAAGAAGGGAGGTGCAGCTTAATGTCAGCGACAATTCGGATGCTGTTCGCTTCAGCTCCTTGGAGAAGTTTCTACTAGTTCGAGACCTTCGGCAACACGCTCTTATTCATTTTCTCCACTGCCTGGCTACAATTTTTGTCTCTCATAATGGTGTTGTACGTATTTTAGGTAAAACAATATTCTTTGCTATGCAGAGGGAGGAATAGGTAGCGATGCGAGACTTGGTCAATCTCACGTACGCGTAGGGGGTAACAATCAAGGACACAAGTGGCATATATAAAACCAAATTATCAGAAGGATAGACCGTAGCCACTCCTCGCGACGTACTCCTCGTGCATATGTATTCTCTAGCAATTCTTCCATTTCACTCCCAGGTGCCGGAGCAGATCGTCTCATTCATCTTTCGATGAATCACGCTAAGTCCTTTATGAAGATAATAGAGGGTACTCCTCGTGCCATTGTCTTAATGGTTGTGGCATCGAGGAATAGGCACTCATAAAGAGGCTCCGGTGCTCTCTCTCCAGTTCTTTTCCTCTTCGAATGTGGGAGCTAGAGAGGCCTACAGGCGCATGCCGAACGCTCCTCAACAGCTTCCTGTGAGAGGTTTAGCTCTGGGCCCCAACGATAGAGACCTGTCCACTGGAGTGGTAATAGACAACCTCTCCTCATTGATCAGTACATCGCGTGACATCCTCAGTCCCCCGCAAAGAGGATAAAGTCTGTACGAGGTGTGTAGCTTGTATAAGTTTGTCGTGCGTATCCACATAGCTCCAGGAGCTATCGAGATTGTCCATATCGAATGCTGCACCCCATCCTTTTCGTAGATAAACTCATAGGCGTACTCATCTTGAGGAGCATCTCCGCATAAGCACCATCATGAACGATTTTCTCCACCTTATAGGGGCGGAAGTCACATGGGTGAAAAATTAGCATTATGAGTACAAGAATGCCCTAATAAGGCAACAAACTAGGGATCCACACGCCTTATAAGTAAAGGCTCCGGATATATGTTTCGAGCCAAAGAGGAAGACGAGAGCCGCAGAGAAGAGGACTATATTCTTCTCAAAGGTTTCACAATTGTTAGCTTAAAAGCATCCCTGAAACAAAGCCGCAATCCGCCACCGGATTGTAGAGCGCAGTATAGAGGGTAAGCAGCGTCATAAACCCCATGAGCAAGGCTGTACCCCAGCGGTTGGCTTGCGCTATACACCCTATAAGAAGCAATGCCCCCAGCATGAATTCGAGGGTGGAGAGTGCAATGGCAACGGGCATCGCAAAGGAGGTCATAAAGGGCATTTCGAAGGAGGTGAAATATTCTCCTACCTTGATACTCGCCCCCACAGGATCTATTGCCTTTACAATCCCCGAAAAAGGAAAGTAAGGGCAAGAAGGAATCTTGCAACCTCTACTAGAATACGTTTTGTAGCTAATTTCATTCTACCATGAGCCTTATAAGGGCGAAGATAGCATACTTTACTATATCCATGTAATTCGCCTCAATGCCTTCGGACACCGTGGCAGCTCCATTATTATCTTCAATCTGTTTGGTACGGAGTACCTTAGACAAAATCATATCGGTAAAGGAGGTCGTACGCATCGAGCGCCGCCTCTTCCATAATCATGGTTTTTGGTCCATCATGAGACGGAAGGTGCGCTCGGCAACGGCATCGTAGAGGCGCAAAGCATCCGCCACTCGAGATCGACGCTATCAGCTTCCCCTAGTTCTAACTGTATCTCGTCCCATAATGGCGTAATTGACCAGCCCGATAAACTCGTGAATAATCCCCTGTCTCACCCTAGCCTCTCCCGTTCTCTCAATGCTACGGATACGCATTACCTTGATGTATAATTGATCCGTAAGCGACTCGTGACGGAGTATACGCCATGCCACTCCATAGTCTTGCAACTTTTGGCTGTAGAGTGTACGGCATACTCTAAGCACCTCTTGGTACTGATGAGTGGTGAGGTCTACATCTTGTATCATAACTAGGAATGGATGTGTGTTTTAGGACAAAATCATTTCTTTTCTTCCCTTGGGGAGAGTGCAAAAGTCTAAAAACTTGGCGTATGTCATCCACGTAGTGGAATGTTATCCCTTTGGGTGTATATCTCGTTAATCTCGTCGATGTCTTTTTATTTTCCGACGAGAGCACAATATCGGTGATGCCGGCACGCCAGCGGCGAGGATCTTTTCTTTCACACCACCCACGGGCAATACCTTCCCACGTAGGGTAATCTCCCGGTCATGGCAATACGCTCACGCACAAGACGCTGGTGAATGCCGAAACAATGGAGGTTACCATCGTATTACCCGCCGAGGACCATCTTTTGGGGACTGCTCTTCGGGTACGTGGATATGCAGTTCATTGGTGGCAAATAGCTCGGGTCAATGTCCAACCTCGCAGCATGCGCCCGAGCATAGTTAGGGCTATAATGGCGGACTCTTTCATCACATCGCCAAGATTTCCCGTAAGGGTGGGACGACTATCCGCTCCTTGTGCAGACTCGACTCTCATGAAAAGAATCTCTCCACCTCACACGCGTCCAAGCAAGCCCGGTTACCACGCCAACGTACTTATTCCTTGGTACATATCACGAGAAAGGCGCAGGGCTGAGGTATTCTTTTTAGCTCACTCTCTTTGATGGAGACATTGTAAGTCCTCTGCAACCACTTTTTGGCGATTTTACGCATGGCAGCGGCGAGTTGCTCTCAAGCGCACGCACACCGCTCTCACGGGTGTATTGCTCGATGATCTTCTCTAGTAGGTGATTGCTATCCTGGCTTGTGTCTTCTTCAATCCATGCTCCTCTAATTGGTGAGGCACGAGGTGTCGCTTGGCGATCTCGACCTTTCTTCGGTGATATAGCCGGATAGCTCAAGTAATTCCATTCTATCCAAAAGGGGACAGAGATGGTACTAAGGGTATTGGCCGTAGCTATAAACAAAACATTACTGAGGTCGAAGTCGAGGTCGATGTAGTTGTCAGTGAATGTATTATTCTGCTCAGGGTCAACACTTAGGAGGGCAGCTGAGGATCTCCCTTGTAATCGCTGCTCACTTTGTCTATCTCGTCGAGCACAATCACCGGATTAGCAGTCCCCTCGCCTTCTTGACGGCTTGATAATACGCCCCAGCATAGCCCTCATATAGGGTACGTTCTGTGGCCTCGTATCTCAGCCTCTGCCGTGTACCCCACCAAGAGAGATACGTACATATTTTCTCCCCAAACTCTCAGCCACACTACTCTTGCCCAAAGAGGGTTTTCCCCACTCGGGAGGAGCCCCAGAGGCAAAGGATGGAGACTTCATATCTTAAGGCGGAGCACAGCCAGATGCTCTATGATGCGTCCTTTATTTTCTCTCAAGACCAAAGTGATCTCGGTCTAGGATCTTTTGTGCCTGGGCAAGGTCGAAATGATCTTCGGAGTACTCGTTCCAGGGAGCCCAGCAGCGTCTGTAAATATTGATACTGAACGGCGTAGTCGGGGCTCTGTGGATTATAGTTATCGAGTTTGCGCAGTTCCTTAGTAAAACCTGGGCCGTCTCCTCGCTCCACTTCTTATCTTTGGCCGCCTCTATTAGCTCATAGAAGGGCGAGTCCATGGCCTCTCCGCCCCCAAGCTCTTGCTGCAGCCGGCACTAATCTGCTGCTGCAAAAAGAAATCCTTTTTGGTTTGCGATCGATGGCCTTGCGAGCCGTTCTGCGGATATCTTCTCCGGATGGAAAGGAACTGGCACTCTCCTTGTCGAGTATCTCGAAGATGCGCTGCCCCCTGCCTTGATAGACCTTAGCTCGAGTAGCTCTTTGCTTAACGTAGGAGTGAGCATGAGCCTGAACAGCAAAATTGATAATGAACTGCAGATCAGTTGCTATCCTTTAGGTTTTTGAAAATCTCCTTAGATAGATTGTCTGAATGCCTCGGATACATTCTTTTGTGAGGTGACAAGGATATTGTCTACAAGCCCCAGCGAGATAGACATTCTCCTCTTTCGTTGCTAGGAAGTAACGACCTCTTGGTAGCTATTTTACCTCTGCAAAAGAGAAGGAGATTGGCTATTTATCGTGTGGATGACGCACTCGTCTCAAACCCAAAAACAATGGTTTGAGTCACTATCTTCGTCCCATGGCAATAACGCGCACAAGACGGCATAGCACGCCCACTTTGTAGCAAAACTTGTCGTATTCGTGCTCTTTTCGTGCCCCTTTTACATCGGGAGTCGTGGCGGTCGCTATAAAGTAACCGTCGCCATCATGCAGGTGCTATTAAGCAAAGCCTGCTCGCGTGGAGTCGAAAACCCATCGGCATAGTCACGTGGGAACACTCACGCCCCACGCAAAGCGAAGGAAGGGCAAAGGCTCGGAAAGGACCTTCGTATTGCGGGCGTCTTCCACAAACTCTTCCATGATTTGGTACGGGAGAGGGAATGGAATCGTTATTGTCGATAAAAAGTCGAAGTAGCTCGACCAGTGCAGAAGGTTATCTTTCTTTTTTCATGCTTTGTCAGTACAATCTCTATCTCTATAATAGAGATGTAATACAACAATCGTTTGTCTCTTTGTAAGGGGAATGCGCCATGTAGGGGACCCCTAAAAAGGAAGGGCAGAGGATAAAACCCCGAGGTCTCGTATGTATCTACACAAACATTCTCTAAAATGATTTGTTCACCGGATACTCTAAAAGCCCTACCACCCATTGTAGTGAATGCACACTCAGGGCTTCTTTTCTCTTTTTGGGTCGCTTGGAGTCTAGAGTAGCCTACGGAGATATCAAAGAGCACCTTTTTAGTCTTTTGGGATACCCAACACCTTTTGCCACCTTACGCCCATTAAGCCACCCACAATCAGAGCCAAGCCCCTCAGCCTCACGGCGAGTACTAAGTGCAATGAGAATCCCAAGGTCGTAGGGGACATAATTAATATCGCGAAACGTCTTCCCCATCGTCGCTGCTAGGGCTCCGGGTCTATCGCCAATGATCGTGATATGAACAGGAGCCTGAAGCAGGAATTTATTCTGCCCCCTAACATCCCCGAACGCGCCGCCGAAAGCTACCTTCTGAGATAAGTCCGGAGTATCTACTACCACAATCTGCCAAGGTTTGCTGATTGGTAGCGGAGGGGCGAGAAGGCATTTTCTACAATACGCTGTAACACCTCTCGAGAGATAGCGCGAGTCGTATCGTAATGCCGATCGCTCTGCCTTGAGCGAAATAATTTATAAAGCTCCTGAGCATCCATGTAGAGACTCGCCTTTAGTCAAAGTTTTTAGTTTTGGCAAGATACTTACCAATGATGTCAAACTCAAGGTTTACCACACTCCCCTTTCTATACAGCAGAAGTTGGTATACTCTAGAGTATAGGAATAATAGCGACTTCAAAAACCTCGTATCGGTGGAGTTACATACAGTCAGGCCCACACCATTGACGCACTAGAGCCTTCTTTTCACCGTAGTGTATCCCTTTATGAGCCATCTCCCGTGGGACGCTATACTCGAAGCGGAAGTAGTGGCTACCATTGGCTTCACGGCGGTCTACACAACGCGCTGTACAGTCCACATGACCTGCAATGATATGCCCATCGAGACGGCTATCAGCAACATGCTGCGCTCCACATTCACGAGGTCCCCTTCGTGCAAAAGGCCTAGGGTTTGAGCGATCCAATGTTTCTCGGATAGCTGTTACCGTATAATCTTTCCCCTCAAGGGCAACTCACCGTGAGACAAACTCCGTTGTGCGCTACACTCTGATCAATGGTCAGATCTTCCTTAAAAAGGAGGTAAGTGTAAGGTGGATATTGTCTCCATCTTGACGAATATTTTTGACCTGGGCAGTGCCCTCTACGATTCCTGAAAACATACGATTGATCTCTATATAATCTACTTATTCAAGTACAAAGATAACGAATCTGCGCAATGCCATCCCGATTCGCTTTAACAAAAGGGGCCCTCCCCTTGAGGATAAAGCCGCTCTCTTATTCGTGCTCCACCTCGGGAGAAGGCTCTCTTACCCACTCTCATCCGAGAAGCGAACGAATCGCTAGCCTATTTTCCCTCAGAAATCAGCTAGTTTCCCTTTCACTTTCTGCCTGAAACTTTTGAAAAATCAGCCTGTTTTCCTCCTCATTTCTGCCTGAGAAAAATAAAAATCCGGCCAACAAATTCTGAGTTCTAAGGCACAGACTGTAAAGTGTATAGAGACAAGAGATATCTTACAGAGGCCAACCTCCTTTTTGTGGACTAGTCACGATGCAGATCCCACCCAAATGAGAATGGAGAGTTGCTGGGTATTCGCTACCTTTGTAGCTAGAATTGTACTACACTTAAGCGAAAGAAATAAAATGGAACACCCTTTTTACCTCTACACACTCTCACGCAAGAAGGAACACTTTATCCCGGTGGCTGCTCCCATGTAGGCATGTACGTTTGCGGTCCCACAGTGTACGAGGGATGCACACCTCGGTCATGCTCGCCCCGCTATCACCCTTCGACATACTATACCGCTACCTAACACACCTTGGCTATAAAGTGCGCTATGTACGCAACATTACAGACGTAGGACACCTCAAGCCGATGCCGACGATGGCGAAGATAAGGTGGCAAAAAGCTGTCTAGAGCAACTTGAGCCTATGGAGGTGGTGCAATTTTACCTTACTCGCTACCGCCATGCCATGGAGGCTCTCAATGTACTCCCCAAGCATTGAGCCAATGGCAAGTGGGCATATCATCGAACAAATCCCGATTGGTAGAGGAGATCCTCAAAGCCGGATATGCCTACGAGAGCAAAGGGGCTCTGTCTACTTCGACGTAGAGAAGTTTAACCGAGAAAAAGGGTACGGAAAGCTCAGCGGACGCAACATCGAAGACATGCTCTCAACACCCGCACGCTGGATGGGCAAGACGAAAAACGCAACCCCTGATTTTGCTCTCTGGAAGTGTGCCAAGCCTGAGCACCTGATGCACTGGCCCAGCCCTTGGAGCGGAAAGGATTCCCCGGCTGGCACTGCGAGTGCACCGCCAGGGGCGCGAGTATCGGGAGAGCTGTTCGACATACACGGAGGTGGCATGGACCTCATATTCCCCCCACCACGGGTGCGAGATAGCCCAAGCCGAAGCCGCTATGGGGCACTGAGCTCGTGCACTACTGGATGCACAACAACATGATTACCATCGAGGGCAAGAAGATGGGAAAAAGCTATAGCAATTTCATTACCCTCGAAGAGTTTTTACCGGCAGTCACCCCAAGCTTGCAGAGGCTTATTCGCCCATGACCATTCGCTTCTTTATCCTAGGGGCTCACTGTAGAGGCACGGTAGACTTTAGCAACGAAGCACTACAAGCGGCTCGCAAGGGCTGATGCGTTTACTTGATGCCAATGCGCTTCTTGACAAACTCGCCCCTGGGAACAACAAGCACTTTTGATCCTAAAGAGATTGAGAAGGCGGCTCAGGAGGCAATGAACGACGACCCTAAATACCCCCCATCGTGATAGCAACCCTCTTCGAAGCTGCGACCAAGATCAACCGCCTACGCAACGGAGAAGAGGCCTTACCCAAGGCGATCTTGCCGAACTTAAGCGCGTATTCCGTCTCTACCTCTTCGATATACTCGGGATGCAAGATGAGCGTGAATCCACATCGGGGCGAGAAGCTTACAAAGGGTGCTATGGACCTCTTGATGGAGATCCGCAAGACAGCCAAAGACAATAAAGACTGGGCAACAAGCGATAGATACGCGACCGCCTTGCTGAACTAGGGTTCATCGTAAAGGACACCAAACAGGGGCTGAGTGGTCTCTCGAGTAAATATCCCCACCTCGGACTAGAAGCAACATACGCAAGAGGTGCTATGGAGGATTTTTTACTCTCGATAGTTGTACCGGTCTACAATCGCCCCGACGAGATTGAGGAGCTACTAGCCTCTCTCGTTGGGCAGAAACCCTTCTGTTATGAGGTTATTATTGTGGAAGATGGATCAGCTATTCCTTGTAAAGAGGTGGTAGAGGCGTTACGAGGGTGCATTCCCTGTTCAATCATTGCCATACCCAATGGAGGCGCTTCCAATGCCCGCAATGTGGAAGCTCCTAAGCCCAGGGCGTTACCTCGTAATACTGAGACTCAGATGTCGTCCTCCCCCGGATTACATCAAAACGTTGTGGCGGCTATCAATTACTACGATGGTATAGGCAAGCCTTTAGATGCCTTCAGGGGCCCGATGCAGCGCACGAGCATTTCTCCAACGTACAAAAGCCATCAATTACTCGATGACGAGTTTCCAACAACCGGAGGGATGCGAGGGGAAAACGCCGAGTAAGTCACTACTTTCCTCGGAGCTTCAATCTCGGTTGTAGGCGAGCTCTCTACCAAGAGGTACACGGCTTCGATACCGGCATGCGCTTTTGGCGAGGATCTCGACTTTAGTATGCGACTCCATGAGCGCGGAGCCCATGTGCGTCTATTAGAAGATGCTAAGGTGTACCACAAGCGACGTGTGGACTTTCGCAAGTTCTTCCGCCAAGTATTCAATAGCGGCATAGCACGTATTCACCTAAGCAAGAGGCATCCCAACAGCCTAAGGCTGATTCATTTGCTCCCTCGATAGCAAACCCTAGGGATTGTAGCTCTGTTTCTTTTGGGGCTTATCCTCTTACCCTTGTTGGGAGCTTGGGCTACTCTTGCCTGGTTGCCCATTGTCTTGCTTGCTCTACTCTTCTTTGTAGACGCCCTTCTCAAGACCCATTCTTTTCACCGTTGCCCTACTTGCTATCAGGGCTTCATTTGCAAGTTATTGGCTACGGCTCAGGGCTTCTCATTGCAGCTTAGCGTTGCGTTGTGCTCCGCCGCCCCTGAATTCTCTGCCTTCAATCAAACATTTTACAAATAAACTATGGCTCTCTCTCACCCCATTGGCTTCGCAAAGCCCTCCCCTACATAGGCATTATACTGCTTTTTGCTGCCATTACCTTTGTCTATTTCGCCCCTGCCAACCTTGAGGGAAGAGGGCTTTTCCAACAAGACATTGCAGGAGCCTCGGGCACCGCTCAAGACGTACGAGACTTTGAGGCCGCCACCGGAGAGCATTCCTATTGGACCAATAGTCTCTTTGGGGGATGCCTATGTATCAAACTAGCTCGTGCCCTCCACACCGCCCATGGATGAATCTAGAGAAACTATACGGCTTGAGGGCTTTCTTGGGTAGCCTAGGGTGGCTTCTCTTTGCCCTAATGGTAGGGTTTTTCATCTTCCTAAAATCGTTGCGAGTTCGCAACCTTCTTGCTGCCATTGGGGGGATAATGTGGGCGTTCTCGAGCTACTTTGTAATCCTAATTGCCGCCGGGCATATCTGGAAAGCTCACAGCCCTAGCCTCATATCCCACCCACTATCGCAGGTCTTGTTTTGGATATACAGAGGCAAGTGGCTCTCGTGGGTGTTACAGATGGCATTCTTTACGGCGATGCAAATCCTCGCCAACCACGTGCAAATGACCTATTACTTCCTGTTCGTTATGGCAGCACTGGTCATAGCATGGGGTGTAGAGGCAATAGCGCACGAGATGGCTCATTTTGCCAAGTTCATACTGCCGTAGCTCTTATTGCCGGACTAGTAGGTGTGGCTATCAACGCAACCAACCTATACCATACTTATAGGTATGCCAAACAGACGATGCGTGGGGAAGCGAATTGACCATCCCCGACCCCTACTGGCTCCGCAAGGCGCATCATCGCAAACCAATCCAGAAGGTTTGGAACGAGCACATCACGCAATGGAGCTATGGCATAGGAGAGACGATGACCCCTACTCGTGCCCAATGTACTGAGGGGAGCCTGAGCCTATCGGCAACAAACCTGACAAGACTATCAAGGTAAGACCGGAATATCGGGAGGTAATAGCCGGGGCTTCTGCATATTGGGGTGAGCAACCTTTCACCTCCGGCCCTGTGTGTACGTGGGGGCTTTCGTGTCTGTCTTTTCCTCTTAGGGTGCTTTTATTGTCAAAAGGCCCGTCAAATGGGCTCTCCTTGCAACTACCTCCTCTCCATTCTCCTCTCGTGGGGCAAAAACTTTATGGGATTGACCGATCTTTTCATCGACTACTTCCCTTGTACAACAACTTCCGCGCAGTCTCCTCTATACTGGTCATTGCGGGAGTTTACCATTCCACCTGCCATCCTTGCCCTAGTAGAAGTGATTCGAGCCCTCAAGAGGTCATCAAGAATCGCCTCGCCCTTGGCATTTCTCTAGGATACCTCTCGTTATTTGCCCCATCTACGCCTTAGCGGCCTGTTGGTAGACTTCTTGTCTCATGCAGAGCAGGAGCAACTATCCGCTTCTCGTTTTGCAAAAACCCCGAGTATCTAGGGCTTCGAGATGCCCTTGTGTCCGGTACGCAAGTCTATGCGCAAGCGTGACGCTTGGAGGTCTCTTCTCTTTATCGTACTCTCGGGGGTATCCTACTGTTCTACTGCCGAGGGAAACTCAAGCACTCCCTGCATTTGCCCTTATAGGCGTACTCTCCCTTGTGGACTTGTGGATGGTGAGATGTAAAACGCTACCTCAACGATGGAATGTTCCGCCCCAAAGAGAGGTCAGTGCCATGGCTGCCCCCAAAAACGCCTGCGGATGAGACGATACTAGCCGACAAGACTCGGTTCCGAGTTTGGAACCAATCTGTCAATACCTTTAACGATGCGACAACCAGCCGATGGCATCACAGCATTGGAGGGTATCATGCTGCCAGAACTACAGCGTTATCAAGACACGATAACGCACCAATTAACGCCCAGAGAAATGGACAATACGACCCTCTGCCATCAACATAGAGGTAGTAAATATGCTCAATACACGCTACGTGATACAACCCACCTCGCAAGGTCAGCCTCAAGCGATACTCAACCCCAATGCGTATGGAGCGGCTTGGTTTGCATAAAAGGTAGAGATCGTGCCCGATGCCAATAGCGAAATGCAAGCTCTCCGCAAGGCAGACCTTCGCACTACGGCGGTGGTAGATGAGCGGTTTGCTGGCGACGTTTTGCGCTTCCTCCCAGCACAGCAAGCTGATAGCACGGCCTCTATATCGATTGTTAGCTATACCCCAAAAAGAGATCGTGTATAAGACAAAAACAGAGAGACAGCCTTGCGGTCTGCTCCGAGATCTACTATCGAGGGGTGGCATGCCACAATTGATGATAAAGAAACCGAGATACTACGGGCGGACTACGTGCTGCGTGCCATCATAGTACCTAGTGGAGAGCATACCGTGCGCTTCACCTTCTCGCCTAAAGTATCTCCACACTCGAAGCGGTTGCTTGGTCAGCAAGCATACTTCTTTACTCATGGCTTTACTCTTGATTGTACTCCTATCGTCCGTCGTAAGAAGCCGGATCTACCCCCACTTCCCAATCCTAAATAGAAATAACCCCAATAATCTCCCTAAAATGATCCGTTGTCAATCTTTTTCCACCTTGCAGTAGGACTTTCTTCGGTAGTCCTTATTTCGTCGTGCGCTGCCAAACTCAAAACCGCTAGCCTCTGAGCATAGTACTGCAGACCCACGCCCTCTAGAGCTAGTGGGTACAGAGGTTCCCGCTTCCTTCACAATCAATATCCCTCTAAGTGGATGAACAAAATGCACAGGTGAGCTTTTGTATCCGTACTGCGCTACAAAGGGGAGAAACTTGGGGAACAACCTATACCATACAGGGCGAAAACGTGCGAGACAATAACTCCGTCGTCCCTTACGGAAGCAGGGGGTACGACCCACTTTTCTACTCGCTTTGCCTACACTCGCATGCAGGAGTGTGACCTCTATCTCTCTTTTTAGAGCTACGATAAAGGGCAAACAGGTAACACTACCCGATGTAAAAAGTAGGAGAGGGGTACTCTCACGGTAACGCTTGCCGGGGTATCGGGCTGTACTCCTGTAGTTCCCCGGATGCTTTCCAACGGATAATAAAAAGATCGCTACGATGCTGATATTCTCTTCTTGATACAACGAGCCAATGTACGCTCCTCCGAGCTAAAAAGCAGGAAGTAAGCGAGCTACGAGAGCTCATCGAGAATGCACACGAAGCACCCAATCAGCATGTATCTGTAGAAGTCATGCCTCATGCCTCCCCGATGGTGGACTCGCACTTAACGAAAAAGCTATCGGCTCAGCGAGGAAAAACACCAGCGAAGCATTGCATCGTGCCTTAGCTCGTGACATCCAAATAGCGGCACACTACACCGCCGAAGACTGGGAGGATTCCGCACCTTTGTAGGAACAAAGCAACATTCTGTGACAAAAGACCTTATCCTGCGCGTCCCTCTATGTATACGACCCCGAGGAACGTGAGCGCGAAATCCGCAACATCAGTCTCGTGTTTAGTCAGCTTGCCCAAGACATTTTACCTAAGCTGCGTCGCTCTCGCGTATCAGCACTCGTAGAAACTATCGGCAAGAGCGATTTGGAGATTGCCGAGCTAGCTCAGACAACACCCCTCAAAAACTGACCATCGAAGAGCTTCTCTACGCCGCTGCCATCGCCAAGACCGACAAAGAAAAGAGCAGATCTCACCAAAAGGCTACCGAGCTATACCCCCAAAGATGCACGAGCCTATAACAATATAGCCGCCCTACTAATCTTACAAGGGAAAAATAGTGAAGCTAAGACCTGGCTAGAGCGGAGTAGATCGGTAAACGACACCCCCGAGGCTCGCCTCAATCTTGCTCTTCTTGCTCTAGAAAGAGGGTAAGACATCGGAGGCCGAAGAGCTTATCGGGCAATCGTTGCAAAAGCGACAACGGCGAAGTGCTCGCCTACTCTACCTCAAGCAAGGGAAGTACGAACAGGCTCTCAAGGCGTTTGGCTCTACCAAAAGCAACAATGCAGCCATTGCCCAATTGCTCAATCGTCGGTACGATAGCGCCATGGAGACATTGAACAACGTAGTACGCACCAATGCCACAACAGACTATCTGAAAGCTATTGTTGCCGCACGGATGCAAGACGACCGCAGTGCTATCAACTCCTCCTCAGAGGCCATCAGAGAGATCCTCTCTACGCTCTCGAGCCATCTTTAGACAAAGAGTTCGCGTCGCTTATCAATAACGAAAGATTTGTTCAGCTCCTCAAATGAAAATCCCATCACCTTGGTAGTCATCGACCCTCAAGTCGATTTCGTGGTGGCTCCCTTGTCGTCTCTAGTGCCCATGAGGCAATGAATTATCTTGCCCAATGACTAGAGCACATCGAGGAGATAGAGAGTGTCGTTTTCACGAGCGATCAGCACTCTTTGACCATTGTAGTTTTACGTCTCAAGGCGGAGTTTGGCCCTCCCACTGCGTGCGTTATACCGAGGGAGCCGCCATCACACCGGAGCTGCTTCCTCTGGTGCACGAAGCATATCGGCGTCATATCCCTTTCTGTATGGTAGAGAAAGCAACAACGCCGGAGCGAGATAGTTATAGCGCATTCCCCGAGTCCGTTCCCCCTACTATCGAAAGGGCACAAGAGATTGTCCTTGCCGGTATCGCAGGGATTATTGTGTTTTACAGAGTTTGCAAGATCTCATCGTCGTCACGGTTATACTTCACGTATTCACTACTCTTCGCTGGTATCGCGCATATTGACGACGGCACCACCCTACGGCAATTCATTGCCACACAACCTCAACCTCGTACTTGTTAGATCTCCATAAAAATCATGAGACAGACTATTTATCGAGTAGATGCTGGTGGATTGCCCCTGTGAGGAGCAGTTAATCCGCATGAAACTGGCTGGTATAGAGGGAATCCACTTGATGCACTGATCTTGAGAAGCGAGAGGTAACCCTCTACCACGAAACCGAAGAGGGCGTATCACCACAGCACTGGATACCCTCCGGCTGGGGAGTCATCTCTCATCTTCAACAGAATCAACCACCATACTCTAACACCATGGTCCTCTCATGAGGCTGCTTGCAGTTGCTCTTGTGTGGAGGGAATGAAAACGTAAGGAAAAACGGAACGAAGAGCTCTTTGGTCTCGTTCTGATCGATTAACTTCGCTGCTTCTCGAAAGCATTACGGATATATCGGAGAATCCATGGGCTTGCTGGCTGACAGTACGGATATGCTTGCCGACAGCCTTGTTCACACGCTAGCCCTTCTTGCCGTGGAGCATCCGCACAAAGGCAAAGGCGGGCAGGTATTGCCGGAGGCATACAACTCATACTCGCCCTTTGGGGATCTATGAAGTTACCATGCGAGTTATCCATTTTAGTGGAATTCTGTGGCTGATGATTGGCATTTCACCCATAGCCTCTACGGGCAACACGGTTTCACCCTCATCCTAAATCATTCTAACGCAAGGGTGCTCATCATGGAAGCCTCGGATCTTTACCTCTGCCGACATACTTGTGAATATCGGTGTCATAGCCTCTGCTGTATGCGCTACTCCCACGCACCTCCCTACCCTGATCTGATTATCGGATACTCATATTTCTTACTTGTGCTACGCTCAGCATGGCGCATCTTCCGTCTTGCTTGTTAGAACCGTTGGGAAAGAACAAGAAATATCTAAAAGGATAACAAACAATGAAAGCCTCAACAGCCCAAACAATCTTAGATCAACCTTTGTAAACCCTCAACACCCGATGGTGCCTACCCCTTCGATCAAATCAAGGACGAGCACTTTGCACCCGTCTCCGGGCAGCCATCGCCCATATCGAGCCGAGCCAGCCACTATTATAGAGAACCCCGAACCTCCCACTTTTGCCAATACAATTGTAGCACTAGAGGAGATGGGGGCGGCCTTAGAGGCTGTAGAAGGCGTCTTCTTCAACCATCTCCCATGCCAATAGCAATGCACAACTGATGGTTCTGCCGAAGAGCTTTCGCCCGAACTTACGGCACTGGGCAACGACACGAGCCTATCGCCCGAATTGTTTGAGCGGATTCGCATTGTTCATGAACAGCGAGAATCCCTCGATTTAGGACGAAGCAGATCGTCGCCTTTAGAGAATTGTACGATGGGTTTACCTGACAAGGCGCATTGCCCCCGAGAAGAAAAAGAGATTTTGCGCACGCTACGTGAGGAGTTAAGCCCTGCCACGCTTACCTTTGGCAACCACGTTATTAAGGAGGAGAACGCCTTTTTTCTCTATATAGACCAAGCAGAAGCCATTGCCCCTCCCCTGCTTCATACGGGGAGAAAACCGCCTCTGCTGGTCGAGAGAAGGACACAAAAGGCGGGTATCCTTCGACCTATCCTTCCGCTACACGGCTATCATGAAGCTTTTGCCCCGACCCCAACATCCGGCAAACAAATGTGCTCCAGCAAGGCGACTCTTTGCTGCCATGGAGGGAGACGGACAACCGAGCTATAACGCAAAAGATCGTCAATCATCGTCTACAGATAGCCCAACCCTCGGCTACAAAAGCTATGCGGACTATGCTCTAGAGAAGCGAATGCTCAACACCCTGAGCAGGTAATGCAACCCTTACCGACCTACGGGAGTCTTACAAGCCCACGGGAGAAAAAGAGATGGAGGCTATCGAACGACTCAAAGGTGCCCCCTTGGAGCCGTGGATGTCATGTATTACATTGAGCAATATAGGAGCAACATTATGCCTTTAGTCAGGAGGAACCTGCCCCTACTTCCCTCTCCATCGTGTGATAGAGGGTGTTTTTGGCTTAGCTCTCGCTTGTACGATATTTCATTTATCCCTGCCAAAGAACTCCCCATCTACCACCCCTGATGTACTTCCCTTACCGAGTGCAAGACAATAAAACAAAGCAACTGCTCGGACTTTTGTACCTCGACTTCTTCCCTCGCGAAGGCAAAAAGAAGTGGTGCGTGGATGAACAATCTCAAAGAGCAACGGGGCGAGCGACGCCCTCACATCCTGCTTGTGATGAACTTCACGCAAGCTACCAAAGATCTCCCTCGCTCCTGTCGCCCAACGAAGTCAATACCTTCTTGCACGAGTTTGGGCATGGGCTGCATGGGCTCCTTACCCAAAGCAAATACACCTCCCCAGCGGAACCAACGTAACGCGCGACTTTGTAGAGCTACCGAGTCAGCTCATGGAAAATTGGCTTCTACAGCCTGAGTTTGTCAAGACTTTGCTCTACACTTCCAAACAAATCAGCCTCTACCGGAGGAGCTCTTGGGCAAGATGATCGAAGCCGAAGGCTATCCTGCAGGATACAATACCCTACGCCAACTCTCGTTTGGGCTTCTCGATATGGCCTACCACACCCCTAGAGGCACCTCTACCCGAGGGGTGCGATCTGGAGCAATTTGAGCGCGACGCCGCAGCCTCGGTACGTATCGTACCCCGGCTCCCCAAAGGGCTGTATGGGTTCGACCTCCTTGGGCATCTCTTCTCGGGAGGCTATGCAGGGGCTACTATACTACAAATGGAGCTGAAGTACTGATGCCGATGCCTTCTCCCTATTCCAAGAAAAAGGGATATTCAACCCAGAGGTAGCTCAAAGCCTTCCGGCACCCATATTTTGTAGGGCGACCTACGAGAAGCCATGGAGCTATATGTAGCTTTCCGTGGACGCAAACCCGAGGATCAATGCTCTCCTCAAACGAGATCATATCCTATAAACAGATTAAAAAACTACAGCATTATGGGGTTATGAAAAACACCGTACATACCTTCAAATCCTGCTCTCCTTGTTGTCTGAGGATTCAGTTTCTTTTTGCCCAAGAGAAACCCTACAACCATCACGTTGCTCTCCGTCAACGACATGCATGCAACCCTCGACCGCTTCCCTCGCTTTGCCTACATGGTGGATAGTCTACGCAGTCTTTACCTGATCTCGTGCTCGTATCGGCAGGGAGACAACCAAACAGGCAACCCATCAACGACCAGTTCTCTCCTAAGGGATACCCCATGATTGCGACTTATGAATGCCGTTGGGTTTAATTACTCCACGGTGGGGAATCATGAGTTCGACTCGCGTCCCTCACGGCCTTTTGCCCTCCTCACTAAGAGGCTCAATTCCCCTTCATCTGTAGCAATGTAGAGGTAGAGCCCTATATCGGTATACGATATACTCCCTCTACCGTACACACATTCTACGACAGGGGGTACGCGTTGCCCTCCTCGGTGCTGTACAACTCGAGGCCGACGGCAAGCCGGCTACGCACCCCTGATTGGCTACATGGGATCAAATTTGAGCTCGCAAGAGACGTTCTCCCCGATATAAAGACATGCACGACCGGTGCGATGCAACCGTGCTCATCAGCCACTTAGGGCTCGAAGAAGACCAAATAATTGCGACTCAGAACCCTGGATTGACCTTATCATTGGGGCACTTCACACCTACCTACCCGCCCCTGCAGAAGTCGGTAGGGTCTCGATCTCTCAAAGTGGATGCAAACTCCAGCACCTCAACATGATGCAAATGACCCCTGCATAAGGGTAAAGTAATCGCCAAAGAGGCGCACTCTCTACCATTGACCCCAAAGCAGGGAAAGAGAACAAAGAGGTACGCGCTCTCGTGGATCAGTTTAATAGCAATCCCGTCTTCTCCGAAGTAGTAGGGACAGCCCTCGACAATTTCACTTCGTACGACCAGCTCGGGTACTTTATGGTAGACGCCTACCGCTCGATGACAGAGAGCGATATTGCCGTTCAAAACAACGGAGGTGTACGTATATCCAAGCTCCCCAAGGGAGATATAACCCGCAGGGACATACTCACTCGACCCCTTTGGCAACGAAATGATGGTGGCAGATCTATCACTAGACGAACTGAAGGCGCTACTCTTGGCAGGTACCGTGCGAGAAGAAGAGCACCGACCCTTCCTTATCTCCGGCGCTACTGCCCACTACGTCTTCACCCCTGACAAAAAATGCACCTCCATCGAACTGCGCGATGCAAAGGGTAAACCCCTTAGCCCAAAGCGTCGCTACAAAGTGGCCTATAACTCTTATATCAATGCAGCTTACTCCCTCACGAACACAAGCCGGCCGTAGGACAGGGGCTACAATACGGCAGAGGCACTATGCCGTTACATTGGTGAGCCAAGAAAGTCCCCTCGTACCAAAAAGCTTCCCCGCATTCATATCAAGGTAAAGTAAAAGAATTGCAACGTTCGTTATGAAAATAGGGATAGAGAGAGTGTGTGTAGCAAGCGTACCACACTCTATCGTATAGCACGATAGTATGATACTCTCCGAACAACAACCTCAATCCCTAAAAAGAAATGTTTAGAAAATTATTCCTCAGCATGGGCTGCCTCGGTCTCTTATCGCTCCCCCACGTACCTCATGGCGCAGCAGGATAGCACAAGTCTTGCTGTCCCTAGCAAAGAGCTCGAAACCGTAGTAATCAAGGCAGATCCTGTACGAACGAAAGCGACCGAGTTGCTTTTTCGATTCCCCGAAGTAGCGCGCAAAGCGGCCAACGCCATGGATCTTCTTACCGTACTACCGGGTGGCTATAGGAATCCCGAGACGCATAAACCCGAGATGATGAACGGGGAGCGTTTTTCTCATTCTCATCAACGGAGTACAATCGGACGTAAGCATCTTACGATCCATGCCCGCCGAAGAGATAAAAGCGTCTAGAGATCCTAGATATGGTACCCATGCGCTATCGTGAGTATGACAAGGTGATTAACGTACTTACCTGCATGGCAACTTCCCGCGGAGGGAGCCTCGCCGGAGACCTTGTACAGAGCAGTCTCTCCCATGCTTGGGATGAGCGACGCATGGCTGCAAGGGCAGCCTTTGGCAAAAGGATATGTTTGCCGCAACTACTACTTCTCTCGCCGAGAGTATAAAGAGCGTATCACCGATAAGGAGCAGAGTTTTACCCTCCCTAGCATTGGCAAGATCTCCAGAAAGAGCCGCCTCGAAGATGCCTGGCTATCGCCTGCACCTACCACCCTAACCTATCAGCGACAAGAGACCGGCAACTATACCTCACAATTGGTATCGGCCTCCTCTATCGTTCCCTACCATGCTGTAGGAAGTGGTGCGATAAATGAGAATGGAACAGAGCTTTCGACGAAGAATACCAGTCAGTCTACAGAGGTAAAATCTTCTGTGGATCTTCTCTTTATCAAAGAGATAAACAAAAATTCGCTCTCGTTTAATGCTGTATGGACGGGGATCTTCACCGATAGAACAGATACCAATCACGAAGAGAAAATCAGTAACAAAGAGGTGGTCTTTAGTGACAAAGTAGTACAAGACCTCAAGAAAAATTCGCTCATCTTGCAAGCGGACTACACACACATACCTTTGAGTCTCCTCACCCAACTCTCTCTTGGGTATCGCTACTACGGAGCAAAGCTAAACTCCATCGTAACCAACTCTTTTCGAGAATAAACCGAGTGTAACAACGCAAAAACAACCACTGCGCTCTATGGGGATTTCTCCTACAAACTCAGGCGGTAAACCTCTCCCTTAAAGGTACATTGGATTACCTACAGCAGCAATTACTATGGAGCCCGCCAATCCTCTTTAAGTCCCCAAGTGTACCTCAATGCCAAGTACATAATAGACAAACACAATGCCCCTACGTCTGCCTGGCACTCAGCTATATCTACTACGAGTCTCAGCTAGGCTCCCATGCAGAGAATATGCGCTATCTTGAGCAATACGATTCTCATCGAGGGAACCCCAATCTCAAGCCAACCCGTAGCCTTGGAGCGAGGGTAACCTATAGCCCAACCTATCCCAATCTCTATGTAGAACTAGCCCCGATAGCTCACTGCAATTGGGGAGACGAATACAACGATTACTTCTAGAAAAAGGACCCCCAAAACGGGGCGCGAGTACCTCGTCTCCACTCCCGTGAATGCGCGCTATCGTAGAGGCTATGGTACGAGCTATAACCTGCAATACGCTCCGTGGATGAGCGACAAGGGTAGCTTGGTATTCAAGACCTCCGGCGATGTCTCATAACATACGCATTGATAGAGGTGCCGACCGTGCTGCCATCCAAAAAGTGGCTTGTTCCACTCAACTACTCGGTGGAGCTCAATTATGGCAAATGGGGCATCTATTACATGGGTAATCTCCTAAGGAATGGTATGGACGGCTTAGTGGTAAGCAGTAAGGAGAATCAATCTTCTCTAGGACTTAGCTACACCACAGGGCCTTGGACGTTTAAGACCGATTGTCTTTGGTTCTTGACCGAATGCGAGTACCTCTCGCACACAGTGCCTCAAAGCCTGGTACAGAGCAGGGCTCGTACTCATATCCGCGACGACCGCTCGGTAATTCGCCTCAATGTTGCTTTCGACTTCTCTTGGGGCAAGAGCCGCAGCGTATCAACACAAAAACTCAACGAGGATAGCGACTCAGGGGCATTCTAACCCCTCCTCTCCTTCTCTCGGGCAGGCTTCCCCATTCGTCAAGCGGGAGGTCTGCCCTCTTTCTTTTGTTCCGCCCTCACCGCAGCCAGCCTTTTACCTCCACTATCCACGGGGCATTTGTGCAAGGGGGCGATACTTTTGACTACCTTTGCGGCAGAAATAAACGAAAAATCAGCAGTAATTGCACGCTATGGCAAAAGAGATTATGAGCTTACTCCCGCAGCGAAAAACTATTCTGCAGTGGTATCAAGACTTCAGTGACTAAGGCAGATCTTGCAGAGAACTCTGCCGTTCGAGGCTGCATGGTCATTAAGCCCCTATGGCTATGCTATTTGGGGAAAATGCAAGCCGAGCTAGACAAACGATTTAAGGAAACAGGGCACGTCAATGCCTACTTCCCTCATTCATACCCAAGAGCTACCTAAGCCGCGAAGCAGACCACGTAGAGGGGTTTGCCAAGGAGTGCGCCGTGGTAACTCATTACAGACTCAAAAACAGCCCGGATGGAAGCGGTGTAGTAGTAGACCCCGAGGCTAAGCTCGAAGAAGAACTCATCGTACGCCCCTACCTCCGAGACCATCATTTGGAGTACGTATAAGAACTGGATCCAAAGCTACCGAGACCTACCCGTGCTCTGCAACCAGTGGGCAAACGTGGTACGCTGGGAGATGCGCACACGACTTTTCTTGCGCACTGCCGAATTCCTCTGGCAAGAAGGGCATCACGGCACGCCACTCGCGAGGAGGCTGTAGCCGAAGCAGAGAAAATGCTTGAGGTATATGGCGACTTTGCCGAGAAGGTGCTCGCCGTACCCGTGATCCGTGGGGTCAAGAGCGAGACAGAGCGTTTTGCCGGTGCCGTAGATACCTACACCATCGAAGCTCTTATGCAGGATGGTAAGGCCCTACAATCAGGGACCTCTCACTTCTTGGGGCAGAACTTTGCCAAAGCATTTGATGTATACTTCCTCAACAAAGAGGGCAACGCGAATTGGTTTGGGCTACCCTCATGGGTGTTTCCACTCGCTTGATGGGGGGCTCTTATCATGTCGCACTCCGACGATAACGGGCTCGTGCTCCTCCCTCTCTCGCTCCCTATACAGGTAGTAATTGTGCCTATTTACAAAAAACAGAGGAGCACCTCGCGGCCATCCGTGAGCGTGTAGAGCCGCTAATCAAAGACCCTACGCGCTAGAGGCATAAGCGTTAAGCTGGACGATAACGACAACAAAAAGCCCGGATGGAAGTTTGCCGAGTACGAACTCATGGGTATCCCTGTACGCCTTGCCCTCGGCGCGCGCGACCTGGAGCAGGGGTACGGTAGAGGTAGCTCGTCGTGATACGCTTACCAAAGAGACGGTTGCCTTCGAAGGCATTGCCGATCACATCGAATCGCTCCTCCAGAGCATCCAAAAGAATATCTACGACAAGGCTCTCGCCTTCCGCGAAGCAAGCACTCGCACCGTAGATACCCTACGAGGAGTTTAAAGGTAGAGATCGAGAAGGGTGGGTTTATCCCTAGCTCACTGGGATGGCACCCCGAGACCGAGGCGCTTATCAAAGAGGAGACCAAAGCCACCATTCGCTGTATCCTCTTGGCGGAGACACAACGCCCGGAGTATGTATGGTAACGGGCAAACCCTCTAAGCAACGTGTACTCTTTGCACGAGCTACTAATCCCTCAATAACAACAAGACCTTAGAGGGTCACCGCCTTGGTGTGGTGACCTTCTAAGGCTTTCTTTTCCTTTGTACGTATGCTGACAACTGCGCATAATGGCGTTCGAGATGGACTTATCGTACTCTCCGGAGGGCTGGATAGTACCACCCTGCTCTACGACTATCGCGATGAGATTGCCTCTAGCCGTTACTTTCGACTATGGCTCCAAACATAACCAAAGGGAGATACCTTTGCGCCCAACATCATTGCCGGCAATTGGGCATCGAGCACCTGATCATTCCTCTTGGCTTTATGGGGCAATACTTCCGTAGCGACCTACTTCTCTGGCGGAGAGATCCCCTTGGGGGCGTATAACGAAGAGAATATGCAAGCCACGGTGGTACCCCTTTTCGCAATGGTATCATGTTAAGCATTGCCGCCGGACTTGCCGAGAGCCGAGGGCTGAAACGCCCATTTATTGCCAATCACTTTGGCGATCACAATATCTCATCCGGACTGCCGAGCCACTTTTGCCGAACCTATGGCAGAGGCCATCCTGCAAGGGACCTCCAACCAAGTAGAGCTTGCTGCCCCTATACCCACCTCTCCAAAAGCGAAATTGTAGCCGTTGGGATGCCCCTCGGCTGGACTACGCCACCACCTGGAGCTGCTATGTAGGCGGAGACGCAGTGCGGAGAGTGTGCCACGTGCCGTGAACGCAAAGAGGCATTTGCCCCTAGCAGGTATCCCAGACCCCACCTCCTACCTCCAATAAGGCAAGCGGTGCCCTCCCTCTTCTTTGTAAGGAAAGGGGAACACCCCAAACCCAACCGACCCACAATGAGCGAACAAGTAATCCGTATCCCCTGACCCCGAGAATCTGGAGATGCACACCTTCTACAACCTGTAGAGGAGACCAACCGCAATATCTTTCTCACGGGGCGAGCTGGCACGGGTAAAGCTCACTTCTGAGGCATGTAAGCGCCCACACCAAAAAGGAACACGTCATACTCGCCCCTACGGGCATCTCCGCCTCAATGCGGGGGCAAACCATCCACTCCTTCTTCCGTTTACCCTTTGTCCCATTCCGCCGAGCGACAAGGAACTCCTCCGCACTCGCTCAAACGCATTCTGTAAAGGAACAACGTAAGCTCATCAATAAACTCCAACTAATTATCATAGACGAAGTATCTATGGTGAGGGCGGATATTGTGGATGCCATAGACTATTTGCTAAGGGTAATCAGGGGCTTATGTTCACACCTTTGGGGGCGTGCAGATGCTCTTTGTGGGCGATCTCTCCAACTCGAACCCGTGGTAACGAGGGGCGAGACGGAGATCATCAACCGCTTCTACACAACGCCCTTTTTCTACGGAGCTGCCGCCTTCGATACCCAAAAGCCCCTTATGATCGAACTCAACAAAGGTGTACCGGCAGACCGACCGCACCTTTGTTTCCATCCCTAGACCATATACGCACCGGCAACACATCCGACCAAGATGTAGCTCTCCGAATGAGCGAAGCGGACAAAAACGCAGCTCTTGCCTCCTCCTCGGACTTCAACATAACCCTCACCTCGCGGCGAGATCGCGCCATGGCTATCAACGAGTCAGCTGGCTGAACTGGAGAGTAAGAAGTCCGAATTTATGGGTTCGGTATCGGGCGAATTCCCTCGAGAGCAGTTTACCCACAGACCTTGTACTCGCCCTCAAAGAAGGTGCGCAAGTGATGTTTATTGCCAACGATCCCAACCACGAGTGGGTCAACGGCACGCTAGAGCGATACCTAGGGGCAAACGAGGAGTTTGGTTTTTATAGAGGTGGCATTGGAGGATGGGAGAGAATGCCAAGTAGAACCCCTACACTGGGAGAACAAGCGATATTCGCTCAACGAGGAGAATAACACCATAGAAGAGGAGGTGATAGGACGCTTCACGCAGTACCCTCTACGTCTCGCCTGGGCTATTACCATACACAAGAGTCAGGGGCTAACGTTCGACCACGCCACCATCGACTTCTCCGACGGCACATTTGCCGCAGGACAGGCCTATGTAGCCCTCAGCCGATGCCGCTCTCTCGAGGGGATGAATCTCCTCGCCCCTTCCGCAAGCAGGATGTAATCACTCGCTCCTCCATCATTGAGTACTACCCGCGCTGCCGCCAATCCACAGCAATTGCAGGTAGCACTGGAGGAGAGCCATGCCTACTCACTCTACCAATCTGCTCTACAACTACTCAATAAAGGCGACCTCCATCAAGCCATTACACTCTTTGGTCAAGCTCTTAACGAGAAAAACATCTTCGACTCACCCCAGGCGCGTAGACTTCTACTCCACAAGCTCTATCAGGTAGAGGGCGTAATCGAACAGCAAAAAGAAGACGAAAGAGACGAAAAGGATAAGGCGCAACTGGAGAAGTTGGTCTCAGAATACATCGAAATGGGCGATCAGTGCCTCGATGAATACGACGATCCTACTTCGGCGCTCAACAATTACGACAAGGCTCTCGCGCTCAATCCGCTCCATCCCACAGCTCTAGCACGCAAGGGCTTTTGCACTACGCTCCCTCAGGGCGCATCAAAGAAGCCCACAAGCTACTCAAAGAGGGGTACGAAAAACTATTCCGACACCTAGAGGTGGCTATGCAGTTTGCCTTCACCAATCTAGAGATGGGGGCGGATAAGGAAGCCTATAAGATAATGAGCCGAGCTGTGGTGGAGCATCCCGGTAATAAGCCCCTCTTGACCAAGCTAATCGAAGTATCCGAACAACTCGGCTACTCTGAGGAGGCGCACCGCTACCAAACGATGCTCAACAACCTAGACTAACCCGCCCTACAGAGCCCGAGAGGCCTTTGTACTTTGTTGGTGTGTTCTACTAGTGTACTGGAGGTACAAGGATTCCTATTAGTCAGCAAAACAGATTATTGTGCCACCTCTTTACTTAAGATGGCAAGAGACAAATAGAGCATCGCTTGAGAGGGTTAGTATATTACAGAATCCTTGTATCGTAAATCAAAGAAGCCATTGGTTATCTTTTCCCCTTTGCTTATCTGCCCATTAACATACTCAAGTTCTCCAGAAAATTCCCCACAGATTAAATTTTTCTCTGGGACAAATCTTGTAACAGTCAAAGAGAGGCTATCTTTTTCCACTAAGCCAACCACCTAACCGGAGATTACCCCGAGTGGAAAAAAACGTTTTTGGTGAAATAAACATTCCGGAATGGTTGTCCAAAGAAAAGCTGAAGTCTGATTATACTTCTTATCTTCCCTTCCGGCAGCCCACGTGAAGACATACTCTGTGATTTGATTGGTCTTCTTCTTTGCCAAAAGACATCCCCAGTTAGCCGGAGAAAAATACCGGATAATCTCTCATCCCCTCTTTGGGGAAGACATAGGTTCGCCATCAAATTCAAAGGCAACGATATTGGCACCCGTCTCGGTGCGTGGGGGCATTCGACTGAAGAAGAGAGAATCTTCGTCAATGTCGTATTTGGGTTTACCTATACGAAGACAGCTAGAGAGGGCGGCTTGCAGGAACAGGTAAAACAACTATCCCTAAGGCTGTAATTCGGGTACTACGCATAATGTTTCTTTTTGTCATGTGTTCTGTTGCCCAAATATACAAAAAGTTTTTGGTTCTCACCGCTCTTAATTGTAAGCATTTACCTAGCTAATGGAAAAATTCATCTCAGAGAAAAGCTTTTTCTTTTTACATCTTGATTGTCACGTTCTCTTTTCAGCAAGAGGCTATTTCTTACACCCGCCAAAGAGTTCCAGAGTCTATGGCTAAAAAAAGAAATATTTCTTAGGCAGAATCTCTCCCTTATTGCCTGAAAAAAATAAAAAAAGAAATTAGCTGGTATTCGACCTCAAAATTGCCCAAGAAAGAAATGAAAACTAGCGAGAGAATTTTTCCGCTTTCCTTCCGGTAAAAAGAACTTGAGAGGGAATAAAGTAGGGCTGACTCACACACATGGTGAAGTCAGCCCTTTTTCGTTATGCCTTCGGAGCGGGGAGGGAGGATCGCTACTCTTCGGGGATGTAAATAATCTCGCCGTTCTCTAGCTGGTAAGCCACGCCTACACGCTTCCCTTTGTTACCATCCTTTGGATTGGCGGTGTCGTTGCTTGGCGTGTACTTCTCAATCTTTTTCCCCCTTCTTCATGATGATCTCCATATTCTCTTTTCCGGGATTCTTTACGATGGTATAGTCCTCTTGGCTGAAGACTTCCGTCATATTGAACTTGGTCACCAGAGCCACCATAAGAGCCAAGGCAAAAGACCATGGCCACGTCGAATAGATTGGATACGAGAGAAGAGGGATCCGCCTCTTCTTCCTCAAAACGTCTGCGCTTCTTCATAATCCGATTATTCGTTGTCGAGCTTCTCGTTTACATAATCCAACCAAATAAGGTCGTGGTGGTGATAGCTGCAAGATATGTAGCGCAATGTAGCCCACAGCAGAGGTAAACATCCCTATCACGGTAGTGGCAAAAGCCACCTGCATATTGTACGCCATGCTGGCAATGTCTCCGGAAGAAAGCCCAACCAAAGCAGGCCCCATAGGGATAAGTGTACCCATAAGCCCGAGGATAGGGGCCGAACTTCGTGAGTATCTTGGCAGCCCCTGAGGCGATGCTCTACGGCTAGGTCATACTCCCCGATAAGAAGATCCCTGACGCGCACGATCACTCGTAAGCAACGTACCAAGGAGGAGGTCGAAGGGGCCCTTTCGTTGCTTTTGCAAGAACGGATTGCAGAGCCGTTACATCAAATTGGCTCTCTTTGCTGATCACCTTTGAGTAGGCATCTTGGCGTCTGCGGTGCGTTTGCCACGTACCAAACAAAGTCCCCAGCATCAGCAGCGAACGGATAAACAGATAGAGCAGAGCTACTACTACGGGTACCAGTAGACCATTGGAAACCCAAAACATAGCGTTGGATAGATAGTGCATACTTTTTATTTAGAGTTATTAGTTGTGCGTTTTTTCAGTTTTAAGTTGGATATAGGGAATAACCCAATGTGAGAAGAGATAGCCAATGACTCCCATACTCAAGACAAAGAGAATGAGATAAACAACCATCAGCCAATCCACGTCGGCTCCGGTTCCTCGTACGGCACTATCGGGGTGCAATACTCCGGCAGCCACCACCACGAAGAAAAAGCAGAAGGGAGAGCAAAATAGCAAGTTCTCTCAGTAGTTCGTCACCCATCCCTATGGCTCGCAACAAGTAAGGAGCAGCAAGGGTTAGCAAAAGCCACTACAGCCATCAGCGCAAGAGTTACCCCAAGGAAAGAAGCCCCCGGTAGGGACGTAAAACAATCGTAAACGTACGTAGAAAAGTGTAGGGAACATCATAATGGGGGCGAAGCTACGAGAGAGCGTACGCCACCACTTCCGCGAGTAGGTACTACGGTGTACGCAGAGATAGACCACATAGAGAAGGTCTACCATTACCAAAAAGGGACATATCCTGCAGAGCCTGTGGCGTGTAGAGCAATTCCTCTAGAGCGTGAAGTTTACTATTCATCGTAATAGAATGCACCACAGCCAGGAACGCCACATACAGCAAGGCATGCCCTCCTCGTACGATAAGCCCCTAGGTAGTTTCCCCCTCTTGAAGCCCCCGAAGGCGAGCCCTCCCTTTTCACTAAGAGAGAAGCTGCCTTCGAGTGTATCCCTCCTCTATCATCCATTTGAGGATGGCAAGAAGAGCAACAATCAATAGTATTTCACTCATTACTCTGCTGACGCAACTTGCGTTTTACGATAGATAACAAAGATGATAATGAGCACCACCACTACCCCAATGGCCACAAACAAGAAGAGCTGAGAGGGGCGTTCTATGGCTGATGTATCATCGGCATTTAGTTCCTCCTTCTTGAGAAGTTGCGCATCTTTACTTTGCTCGCTCGAGAGATTGCGCACCTTCTGAATGGCTTTTTGGTAGCTCTGTTGCTGTTCGGCAGGAATTTCCTTGGCAATGAAATCTCTCAATTTTGCATTGTCGCAAACAAATCCACTGCACCCGGCTCCAAACTTTTCTATCTCCTCGGCATGTAGCTCGGCAATTGCCTTTCGCTGTTCGGGCGAGGCATTCCACATTCCCTTGCGGATGGTCTCCCATCATCACCGCCGTGATCTCCTGGAGGGCAGCAGGGTTGTTTTGCTCGAAAAAGTCTCGAATCCCCAAGTCCTTATCATCCTTGATATAGGTATTGTATATATCGTCCCAGAGCTCCTTGTCTATGGCAGAGGGTTTCATTACGTTCCACCCATAAGTGTTGCGGATGGTCTCGGCTAGAGCAGATGCAGCCCTTGCCCCTCCTTGGTTACCTCTTTGATGTAGGTAGGATTGAGTATGGTAGTACGTGCCCTCTACGCCTATGGCTTGCTTCATCTCTTGTACGCGGGTACGATGATGGTTGCGCAAGTCGTTGAAATATCCATCGGGGTCTTTCCCCGTTACTTGGCGCACGGTGAGGGTCAGACCTCCCATAAATTCGTAGATATGGTCAAGGCTTAACGGACCCCATGAGTTGCTTTGGCGCGGTTGTACCACAGCGTCTACATTTTTGTAGAGCCGCCTCAAACAATCCGGCTTCGAAGTCTCCCCATTGTTCACTGCTACCGTATATGGCTCCCATGTTATTGAGGTATACGTCGGCAATCTCCGACTCCTTTTCCCATCGGTCGCCACTCTCTACCATCTCTTGTATCCCTGTACCATAATTGCCATTGACACCGCCAAATACACGCTGCGTACTCAGAGAGCGAGCCTCGTTGGGCGAAAAGTCCCTTCTCGAGCAGTACCTTTTCGGCATCAACAGCCCCTTGGCTACCTCGTTGTCCTTCTCTCCGGTCTCCTTGGCAGCTAGGGTCTACCGCCTTCTGTATAAGATAGAGACGAGAGGCGGCAAGATCGCGCAACTGACCCGAGGTTTGTACCACTACGTCTATACGTTTGCGGTTGAGTTGCTCCATGGGGATAAGCCTAATATCCTGTACACGCCCCATCATATCTCGCACAGGTTCACACCCGAGTAGATAGATGATTTCTGCTATTGTAGCCCCTTCACTCTCGATAAAGCTACTACTCCAGAGAGAGAAGCTAACCTTTTGCGGTAGCTCTCCATTGTGACGCTTTTTATAGTCTGCAAGGAGATCTTCTGCCAGCTTCTTTCCCTTATCCCAGGCCGCCTTCGTAGGCGTAGTCTCGGCATTGATGGAGTAGAGATTGCGTCCTGTGGGGAGCGTCTCGGGGTTGGCAATATAGTCACCACCCGGGGAGGGCGCAAGGTAACCGCCATTAAGAGCATTCACAATAGAGGATAGCTCTCTTTGGGGGCTTTGCATGAGTTTATCGTAGTATCCCTACAATGGCATTGATGGAGTGACGGAGCTGTTGCATGCTGGCAACGAATGCTTTTTCGTCGGGCGATAGAGCCTCTTGCTGCATTGCCTTCATTGCCTCCATCATAGTAGGGGCATCTTGCGCTCCCCTTCTTGTCCATCCCTTGGGGCATACCGCCTGGGTGACCACCCTTCTTATCCATCCCTTGAGGCATACCGCCCTGGGTGACCACCTTTCTTGTCCATCCCTTGAGGCATACCACCCGGGTGACCACCTTTCTTGTCCATCCCTTGGGGCATACCGCCCGGGTGACCACCTTTCTTATCCGCCCCTTGAGGCATACCGCCCGGTGCCCACCTTTCTTATCCGCCCCTTGAGGCATACCGCCCGGGTGACCGCCCTTCTTATCCTTTCCTTTCGCCCCCATAGAAGCGGGCTTCTTACCACTCATTGCCCCCATCGGCATACCCATACCACCGCCTTTCATGGCTCCCATAGAGCCCATCATAGCGGCATTGTTGGCTTCTGTTTTGGCAATAAGTTGCTCGGCTAGGCGACGCTCCTCAGCCGTAACACCCAAAGAGGTGAGCACAGCCTCCGTATTTACTTGATGCGCGGCTAGAGCTTGACGCACTACACGCTCGGCAGGTTCTCGGTAATGCTGAGTAAAGAATCGCTCATTATCTTGCTGCTTTTTGGGTGTATTTGCCTCTATGGCGATCGAGAGCAGCAAGGGCATAGGCACAGGGATCGGTAGCAATGTGTAACACGGAGCTATGGATCTTCTCACGAGAGAAGGCAATACCCGTGCGGTACATCCCTCCCGGTATTTTTGCTTACGGCCAGTTCCTCGGCAAAGTCGGATAGGCTCTCTATTTCTTCCCTACTGTAGGGTTTTGTACGAATGGAATCTAAATGAAGATCTCTGTGGAATCCCTTTTTGATCGCAAGGTTTTTGATACGAAGAGATAGCTCTTGGTTATCTGTTTCGCTTGCTAAGTATTGATCCGTTAGCTTTTAGCAGATCAGCCACATCGCCCCGAAGTCTTGTCTCGATAAAAGGAGGTGCGAGATACGAAACCGTCTCTCCATAGCTTCTGCGCTTTTGCTATCATCGCCTCCCCAATGTTGGCAATTGTATAATAATATATATGGGGAGGTCGTTGATCATGCGGTCTGTCCAATCCTCTTGCGAGAGGGCAATTTGCTTGCCGTTGATAAACTCAAGACTACCATGCGTACCAAAGTGCATAATAGCATCGGCACGGAATCCCTTTTGCACCCAGAGGTAGGGAAGCCACATAGGGATAGGGAGGAAGGGATTAGCACCATGCACTGCCTTGAAGTCATTATCGCCGACTCCTTGACCCGGCTGAGGAGAAGCACCACATTACCAAAGGGCACGGCCGTAACGGCAATACCCTCTTTGTCGCCTTTTTCGCATGGTATAGTACTCCCCGGGAGCAGCTCCATACTTTTTGGCAAGTGCCTCTCTTTGGCTGGGAGTAAGGACGGCATTCATCCAGCTTTTGGAGGCTATCCGTAGAGACGAATTGGGGATATCCCTTAGCAATAAAGTCCGCAGAGCACCCTCTGCATAGCTATTGAAGAGCGCACCTTGGGTCATCACCATTTTCTCAAACTCGGCTTCTGTAGAGGGCAGACCCGTGACCTTGTACCCTTTGGTTGCGCAGTTCTAGCAACACGTTATAGAGCGAGGGAAGCACCTCTATCCCCTGAGCAACGAGGCTATTCTGCCCCGGACCTTTGAAGTAGTAGATGGCTACGCGCTTCTCACTATTAGGTTTGCGCTTGAGCGATATATAGTTATTGACCAGTCGAGTAAAGGTCTCTAGGCGATCCGGGATAGCATGGAAGTATTGCAAACCACTCTTGCTATCGCGCTCCAAAGCCACTAGAGCAAAGGGTATCATAGCCCCATCAATCTCGGGAGTGGAGACGCTTTGCGAGAGGAAACCTCCCACCATGCCTTGTTTGTCGGCAAGCCAATCTTCCCTCTCGGCAACAATGGTAAGAGGAGCTATAATGGGTATATTCTGCTGCTGGAGATAGCTAATGGCAGGGTCTGTATTGCCCGATAGCATTTTTCCATGGGGCATATAAATTAGGAGATCCGGGTTAATCTCTTGGATTATCTTTAGGCGATCTCCTCCGGCAGAAAAGGGTACACGTTGAGCCCACTCTCCTCCAAAGAGGCTACTATCTCATCTATATGCTCTCGGTTGGAGTTGGTGGGAGAAGCGAAACTAATAAAGCATGGCAACCTTAGGGAGCCCCTTCCTTGTAGCCGTTGCTTTTATAATAGGCATCGTACTCTTTGAGGGAAGAGAAGAGGTCATCGTCCGTCTTTCCGTAGAATACATTTTCTCCAAAACTAACGGGTTTTTCATGCTCCCCTCTCGAGGTGACTTACCCAATATCTCCTGACGGATATAGTTGAATCCCTGATCTATAATTCTTAGCCCCCCGTTGCTGAAATAGGAGACTACGAGAGAGGATTGCTCCTCTGTGAGGGAGGATATCTCGTTATCGGGAGTTGTCGCCATGAATACTTGCACATGGCACTTCTTCTCTTCGATGAGTTTTTGCACCAGCTCTCGATCTTCGGGAGTCCACTTAAGCCCCCATCCCAAAAGCGAGCACAAAATCGTATTTCCCGAGCTGGGAGAGGTCATCTTCTACCTTAACGGTTGCATTCTTTTCGTCGGCAGAAGAGATGGCACGAGCCACCATAAATTGGGGAAGTTTTACCAGAGCTATCTTGATGGGTTTGAGGGCGAATATCCCCCAAAGCACAGCAACCGCCACAAGAGCAATGGCTGCAAAAAGTAGCGTTTTTGTTCGTTTCGATAGTTTCATAGGAGTTTATTTCTTTTTACGGGAAGTAGGGCGTTTTTGAGGATGCCTTCTAGGGTTTAAGTGGGAAGAGATACATCAGAATTCGAGACGAAGGGTTTGCCGAGTAAACTCTCCGGGAGTAGGCAAAACATTGGTATTTATAACCTTAACACGATAATTGAAAAGGTTGTCGATACCCAAATTGAGATGGAAATGCTTATAGAATCTTTGCTCTATACCAATACGAGCTGTGGCATAACCGGGTGTGCGTTGCGGTGTAAGCAATGATTTGTCGTCATACTCCGACGAGGTAAAAACCAGACATCCAACGCATCATAAAAGAAGGCATTGAGGGAATAGTTATTGCTGAAGTACTTCCCGTAATCTAGTGCTAGCAAGGCAGAGTGTGGGTGGGTGGCCGTACGCAGTCCCTCATTACCTGCTTTGTCTTTTACCTTATGCCAGTGCGTATAGGAGTAAGAGCCACGCACACTAAACCCCCAGGGTAGGGCTTGCTGCCCTTGGAACTCAACACCAAAGATGCGGCTTGTACCACTAATATTGTCGTAGAATAGTTCGCTTTTCCCATCATGGATCCTTGCCACAGTCTGTATGCGGTTGTCTACTTTTATTGAAAAAAAGCATTGAGCATTAGGCTTGTCTCTTTGGCTTTATACTCGGTAGAGAATGAAACCATATGGCTCTCCTCAGGCTTCAGCGCCTCATTGCCATAGATCATAAACATGCCCATATGGTCGAAAAACATGTAAAGCTCTTGCATGGAGGGGCACGATACCCCTGCGCATCGGTCAAGCGGAGAGCCAATTCTTCAGTGGGTTTGTACATGGCAGAGATGCGAGAAGTATAATGTGCTCCAAAACCGGAATGGAGGTCGAGCCTACCACCATAGCTCAAAGTAACGTTATCAAGGACCGAGAAGATACCCTGACCGTAGATTACTCCACTCTGTATATGCTTAGGTTTGCCATTGTTTAGCGTACGGAGGCGATCCGAGCGACCTCATCAAATAGGTACTCTCCCCGAGATTGATGTGCTGTAGCTTATCAATATCGTAGTTGTATTGCGCACGAGCATGGTGCATCTGCTGGCGAAATACGGATGCCTTGGGCTCCGTTGGAGCTAGAGGGAAAATAGAGTCTCTAGCATAATTGTTGTAGTGATACGATAGGTCAAGCCCCTGCTTTTCGCTGATCTGCCAGCGTACACCTGCTATACCATCGTAGGAGTGATAGAGGTAATTGATATGTTTTTCCCAGAACTGACGACGTAGGTTGGCACGCCCCGTAAGGGAGAATTGAGTCTCTCGGATGGCGTAATAGTGAGCTTCTCGGAGATATTCCAGGCTCTATTGCCCGTGATTTCGACCTTTCGGTTACTCTGCTCATCACGTACCATATAGCCGTTGTCTTTTGTGAATTGTACTCGGTTTGGCTCGTGAAGATTCCTTTGCTTAAGCCCAATAGAAAGGTTCTCTTTGAGATCTCGCCTACTATCTATCGTACTCGACACCCCCACACGCAGAGGCTCTTTGGCTTGGCGAGTTATAATATTGATTACACCTCCAATAGCGTTGGATCCGTAGAGAGCCGACGATGCCCCTCGCAAGACCTCTATGCGCTCTATGTCGTCCGGATTGATACGATTGAAGTCGATGTCGCTCCCCCGTACCTGCCGTAATTAGCTCCCCATCAATGAGGAATAGCAAGGAACTGGAATCGAATCCCTGCATATTGATGCGATCTTGTGAGCCATGCTTTTGTAAACTCGACCCCGGGAAGTACATACTGCAATAGATCCCGAAAGTTTTGTGGTGCAAGCATTTTCTATTTCTTTTTGCCTTGATAAGGCGTACAGGGATGGGCTCATTCTTCATCAGCCGGACAGTGCGACTACCCGTGCAGACTACGTTGTCTAGAGTATTTTCTTTGGCAATACTATCGAGTTGGCTTGCGTGAGTTTGTTGCGTCTCTTGCCCTGCTTTATTTTTGTAGGGGCTGTTGAGCAATAGCTACAGAGCTAAAACTTGAGAATAAACGACGCAAAAAGCAGGCCTTTACAGCCTGCTTTAGGGTACAATAATTCATAGTCTTATTATACAAATAGTTAAAGGGAGGGGGAATGGAGGTTACTTTTGCACTCACATTGTAGTCGTAAGTGAAAAGAGATGAAACCATTCTTGCGTCCCGTTTTGTCTTTACAATCGGTAAACTGAATGCGAGCGATCTTGCCATCGGCACACTTTACAAAGAAAACTTTGCCCGACAAACGAACGCTGGGAGGCATGTTGCCGAGGTCGTAATCAAGCCAACCACCAGACATATCACCACGCTCGGTCTTCTTTCCTGTAATCAAATGATTGTAACCTGTTTGCTCGTGATTAGTATCGTGAGAGCCGCCTCCCATATTAAACTTAATGGTTATGGTACCTATGGCATCAGTAACCCAACCTTCGGTAGGTACCTTGGTTGCCTTTTTCCATCTCAGTTACGCCGGAGAAGACAGCAGCACCCTTCCCTTGCCACTTTCGCCACAATTGAGACGAATGTCAAAGCGATGGAAAGCAATATCCCAAGCGTCACTATTCTTGTAGTCACTCACTTCTACCTCTTTATTGTCCTTGAGGGAATAGTATACCCAATTCTCATACTTAGAAGCATCAACATAGCCTTTCAATCCCTTTACCTCTTCTTGTGCAGGAGGATTAGGAGTTGGGGTAGGGGTAGGGCCGGGTTTAGGAGTTTGGTTCGGGCATGATACAATCCCAAAAGCCAAGCCAGTAGCTATAAGTGCCAAGAAAAATTTAGTTTTCATACTTCTGTAGTTTTTGTTTTTGCGATTATTATTGTGTTGAAAATTCTTTGCAATTCCTCTTAAAGGAGGATTTTGGCAATCTGACTTCCCACCTTTAGCAAGTAAGTGCCGTGAGCGAGATTACTTACTCAAGGGCAAGATCCTCAGAAGAGATGATGCCACGCTGTAGTAGCACGCCTTCTGCATTGCAGAGGTAATAGGCCTGACCCTACAAGGTCGCTAGGGAGTACGACTCGAGAGGCATCCTCCGGCGATCGTAGGCTTAAGATTGTTCTCTCACAATAGGGATCAAGACGTTGCTCATCGGGACAGTTTCGTAGACAAACATACCCTCATCTTCGTCTTCATCATCACTATCATCTCCCGCCATCTTCATGACCTCTTTGGTAGGAGCCGTGGTGGGCAGGGTATAAAAAGAAGGGAATCCGAGCGAGAATATGAGATTATTGCGAAACTCATAGTAGAGACTTCTAGCAATGGGAGGGATAGGGAAAAATACCTTTTCACACTTCAGACTCTTATTCTCATAGGTATAGGTAACGGGGAAGTCAGGGTCACCACTTTCTAGCAAATTCCCCTGATTGTCGTATTTGAAAATAAGCTCTCCATTTCTGTTTCCAGTGTAGGAGTTGTAACCGAGTTTCGTAATTTGTCCACGGTCGTTATATTCAAAAACTTCATCCATTAGCTTCTCTCCCTCTTCGGGATAAGCTACTTGATCGAGGTTTTATAATGCGATCTTTTGCATCATATACAACCTTACACTTGCGGAATGGGGGCCCAATTAGCAGTTCCCTCTATCCCCTGCCGTAAAGATGGCATCTCTCTCTAGTCCCTTTTCGTTGTAGGTAAACTTACCTTCCATCGTTTTTGGTGAGCGTTTCATCGTCTTGGTTCTTCCCAAGAGCTGATATATAGAGAAAGTAACAACCTGACCCAGTTCATTACGAGTGTAGTCGTTGCGTCTACTTACAATATCAAACTCCCCTGTAGCGATCCTAGGGCGACCATAATCGTCGAGACGAACAAAGTATCCCTTTTCGTCGTAATAGAAAAGAGTGCGCGACTCTAGAGAGCCATCGTCATTAGTGACTTCGAGGGATTTTACATATCCCTTTTCGTCGTAGTTGTAGGTAAAAAGCTGACCATAATGCTTGTAAGACTTCAAGCGATACTGATACTTTGCAGGGTCACAGAAGTACTCTCGCTTTGCAGTATGCTGCGCCCATGCCCCTACGATACTACTAGCACCTAGGAGGAGAGATAAAAAAATAATTTGCTGGCATTCATAATAAATGGATCTATTTGTTTGTGTGGTTATCATCATAACCGGCTGCAAAAGGTAACCACACTAAGAGCCCATCTACAATACCAAAGTATGGGTATTTTTTTACTGTATTTCTGATTATTTCTTGGTACAAGCAAAAGATTTCCTTTCATTTATCGGATTCTTTAAGAGCAATTCTTTTCTAGCTTTGCAGCCGGTTAGAGACAATAGTCTCATAATAAAACAATACAACAAACAAGTAAATCACAATCCCGTAAGATGCTTAAAAGATTTTTTCTTCTGGCTCTAGGCTCCTTTTTTATGCCTAGGCAGCATGTTGGCAATGCCGATCTCTCCGGAGGTTTCGTTACGTATTGCTCAAGAGTTCTTCCGTGGCAGCTCCCCTGCGCTCTTCGAGCCATCGCTCACCCTGTCTTATACCCATCGTCCTCAAAAGCTCTCAAGCGAAGCAAATCCACCTCCGTGCATCTGAGGTGATTGCTCCTACCTACTACTATATATACAACAGAGAGAAAATGAAGGCTTCGTGATTGTCTCCGGAGACGATCGTCTCGAGCAAATACTTGCTTACTCATACGAAGGGCACTTCTCTATGGAGTCTGCACCCCACGAGGCTCTCTACTGGCTTGGACATATTGATAGGGAAATAGAGGATTTCTATCAATCCGAGATGTTTTTACAGCACAAACCCCAGGAGTACTAGGGACCTGCCTCAGCAGCAGGTAGCCCCTCCCTAGAAAAAGAGCAAATCCGGTGGGATCAAGGGTATCCATTCAATAGCGAGTGCCCCATCGACCCCTGTTACCAACCGCAGGTGCGCTACGGGGTGTAGCTACCGCCTTGGCCCAAGTGCTACGATTCCATAAGTGGCCCGATGTAGGTACCGGTAGCCACACTTACATCGACTCTATGTACACTCCTCATATTACTCGTTCTGTAACATTTAACACCCGATACGACTGGGCAAACATGCCTGGGACCTACGACCCCAATACGATCGAGAACAAAGAGGTAGTAGCAAAGGCGTATGGACTTTTACTACGCGATGCCGGGCATGCTGTAGATATGACCTACTCCTCTCGCAGTAGTGGTGCGTTAGATACCTATATAGTAGGTGCCCTCCGAGACTTTTTCAAGTATAGTGGAGAGACGCATCTACTCTATCGTGGAGAAGTAGATCAAGAAAAAAATGGGAAAAACAATCCGCACAGAGCTCGACAATGAGCGCCCGGTTATCTTCTTCGGTCAGGGGGAAGGCGGGCACTGTTTCGTGTGCGATGGCTATGATGATAAGGGGCTATTCCACTTCAATTGGGGGTGGAGCAGCAAGGCCAATGCCTACTACCGACTTACAGCATTGCAGCCCGGCGCCTTAGGGACGGGAGCCGGTATGGGATTCTACGATTACGCTCAATCCATTGTGGTGGGGGCGGCTCCTTGCCGAGATGGGCAATACGGAGAAAAAGGCACCTCTCAGTACTCCCGCGGTCTCCCTTCGTGCCAAAAATCCTCCCCAACTCGGGAGGCGAAAAATAACCATGGCTGCCATCTATATGCAGAGTGCTCAAACCCTGATGCACTGCTCCCTACGCTTTTCGATGTTCGATAGTAACAAATCGAGAGTAAAAGTAGGGCATCCCGATGCCGGAGATCTATCGTTATACATTCCCTATATCAGTAGAGATACTCTCGAAGTCAAGGATCTCGCCGATGGCACCCTACACCTAAAACTAGAATATGCCCTTGATGGAATGACTATAAGCCCTTACATTTCCTTTACGACGAGCCCTCCATTGCACTTATCTCCATCGCAGGGCATAAAGTAAACAAGATAGAATACGACGTCCCCATTGATTGGATCTCGGTAGACCCCAAGAGTGTAAAGACAGACAAACTCTACAGCTACGAAAAGAGCGAAGTCACCTTTACAGTACACAACTCAAGCAAACGCGAGATGTACCTTCCCGCACAGCTCTTCTGTGTAGACAGCGAGACCTTCGATAGCGAAGAGGGCACCCCGGACTATCGCTACTCGGCCGGGATACAGATGATAGCAGTACCTGCCGAAGGCGATGCTGAGATCACCTTCTCCGGATTCCGTCCTATTCTCCCCAAAGAGAGCAAAGCAAATTTGTATCTCCGTATCCCTCGTCTCAATCCCGATGAACCCGGTGGCGACTTTTGGATTCTACAATAATCGCTTGGCTAGCTCCGCGGCTCGCCGCATTGCCAAGGATTGCCTCGTAAAACTTCCCGGCTCCTATACAGACGCCACTTTGGTCTGTGAACTCGTCACCGAGGGGCCCATACAAATTGTATGTACCGACAACAACGTACGCCCTTGCAAGTTTGAAATACGAAACGAAGGCTCTCTCTACGATCCGACGGGATCGAAGGCTTCTATTAGAGCTCTCCTAACCACAACGTACAACGACCAGGACGAGAATGTGGAGGTGCTGGCTGTCTCTATCAATTCCCTCTCCGGAAAAAAATTGGAAAGGGAGAAGAAATATTTTGTTCCTATGTTCTCGTTGGGACAAGAATTCAGCTTCCTTGCGGGCAGGGATGGATTACTACGCATCCTCACCGTTGTGTCGGATCAATTTGGATTATCAGACTTCGGACAGAAGATTTTTGGTACCATAAAAGTGCCCGTGCACTTTGTTCTCAAGAACTCAAACGAAGGCGGAATCGAAGTTATTCCCCAAGAGATTATGCTCTATCCCAACCCCTGCAACTACCGAAACGACCCTCCGCACCATCCAGCCCATGGCTCAAATCTCAATAGAAGCCATCGATGGTACACATATTGTTTCGTACAACGCGGACGGAGCTCAAAGCTTCCAGATCCCGACCCATCAGCTAACGGCCGGCGAATATATCGTACGTTGCGCAACAAGTAATGGGGAAACGCTGATGACCACCCTACTCGTTCGATAATTCTCCTCTCCCTTAGATATCAAAGAGAAAGGGTAGATAGCCTCTCGAGAGATGGCTGCCTACCCTTTTATTTAGTCTGTGAAGACTAGTGAGCGAGGAGTAGAGCGATCTCCTCAGCTACCCCTGATTTCGTCCTTAGGGGTGCAAATCTCATCGCAAGGGATGGAGTATTGCGCTTGCTGGTAAATGGGAAGCCGCACCTCCATAGCCTCGCCGGATATGCTCCTCGAGAGCCGCTCCCGAGAGATGGCGTACCGTGGGCGCGTCCTCTTACATAGCTCAATGCGCTGAGCCAAAACATCCAAAAGAAACTTGCAAGAAAAACCGTAACTCCGCATTGATTCATGAGCTCCATATTCCCATGATGACAGGGCAGACCGCCACCCGTTGCAATTACGGCGTTCGGGAATCCTGATAGCTCTTCTATCACCACCGTCTCGCGTCTGCGAAAGACCTCTTCGCCCACCGAGGCGAACATATTGGCTACACTCTCGTGGAATCTCTGTTCAATAAAAATATCGGTATCGATGAATTGTCTTTGCATCCGGTCTGCGAGCCTCCGTCCTATGGTGCTCTTACCCGACCCCATGTAGCCGACCAAAAAGATAGGTGTATCCCGGGTTATCATTTCTCTTCCTTCTTTTCCTCGTTTTGGGGAGCAGCCGGGGCTTCTTCCCTATTGAGCTTAGGATATGCGATTCTTGAGTGATTCATCGTGAGCAGTTTATTCACAAACGTCTCTTTGATGGTAGTGATCTCACGCAAGGTGAGCGGGGTGTTATCCAGAAGTTTCTCCGACACAATACCATCCACGATACGCTCTACCAACGAGGTGATAGACTCTACGGTGTACTCTTTGAGGCTACGACTACTTGCCTCCACAGCGTCGGCAAGCATCAAGATACCGGTCTCCCTACTAAAGGGGTTAGGGCCGGGATAAGAGAAGGGGCCAAGTCAACAATTTCTCCGGGATGCTCATTGCAGTACATCGTATAGAAGTACTTGGTATAGCCTTTGCCGTGATGGGTGCGAATGAAATCAATTACCTGCGGGGGCAGGTTGTGCTTCTGAGCGAGAGCCACGCCCTCGGTTACATGCTTTATAATGATGGCAGCACTCTCTTTGTACGATAGGTCTTCGTGGGGTTGCGCCCGCGCTTGATTGTTTTCTGTGAAGAAGGGGGCATTAAGCATCTTACCAATATCGTGGTAGAGAGCTCCCGTACGAGTAAGTTGCACATCGGCATTGATACTCTGTGCAGCATCCGTTGCCAAGATAGAGACCTGCATAGAGTGTTGAAAGTACCCGGGGCGTGCTCCGAGAGTTGCCGCAATAGGGGTCGGTTTATGTCGCTCAGCTCTACCAAACTGATATTGCTAATATATCCAAAGAGCTTCTCCATGGGATACACCAATACATAGGTAAACATCAAGAAAATCATGTTAATACTCAAAAGCTCAACGTATGCAGGGCATCCGCATTCTCTAGAGCACCATTGCGCATAGAGAGAGAGCAACAGAGAGAATGGAGTAACTCAAAAAGGCAAGGAACGTAGTACGTATAAGCTGCGAACGGGAGGTGAGATTACTCAAACTAAAGATCGCAACCATACCCGCCACCATCTCAAGAATGATAAACTCAAGGGCAGGGCAACAAAAAGAGCCGATAGCAGAATGGTAATTGTATGGGAGAAATAGGGCCGTGCGCGAGTCGAAGAAGATACGCACCAAGAGCGGAAGTATTAGGTAGGGAATAATGTAGACATCGAACTGGAATAGCGTGACCGTCAGCTCCGTAAGTAGGACAAAGAAGAGGATGCTGGCGGCAATAAACACGGTATTTTTGAGTTCGCGGAAGATCGCCGGTCGGAAGATAATCCAGTAGAGCCAAAAGCCCCAGAAGCAGTACAACCACAATGAGCAAAAGCCCCCCTATACGGCCTATATAGGTGCGATCGTTACCCGACCGCTCCTCATACATTTTCTTATAACTTGCCAGCACATTGTAGGTGGCATCGTCTATAATGTCCCCCTTGTCTATGATGCGCCTGCCTGCCACTACAATACCCGTAGAGTTGAGATTTTCTTCTGCTCCTCACGGATCACATTATTGCGAGTTGCCACATCTTCAGAAACGTTGGCTCTCAGATAATTTTCCAGATTGATCCTTCTCAGAATATCGGGGTTGTATCCGGCCTCTACACAGCGGTCGATAGCTTGTTGGTAGGCCTCTTTTACAGTCAAGAAGAGTGTGGTGGGATGCTTACGACTCTCATTTTGGTCGTACAATAGATTGACTTCATTTATGGGACCCTCCTCATCCTCATTCTGTTTGGCTTGGAGAAGTTTTTCATATAGGGCATCATCTATAATCCCGTGGTCGTAGGTCTCCTCCAAATAATTGCGCACAAACACCTCAACCTCAGGCGAGAGTTCTTTTTTCCAACGAGTGGTATAATCGTGATTCCAAAGCAAGATTTTCTCCTTTGCCACGGATTTATCCATTCGGCAGTAGGGAAGGATATTGCGTGCAACACTGTCTCGCTCGGCCTGCAACCGCTCCCTGAGGTTTGAGTATGGTAATGTCGTACGGAGCAATAAGGAGCTCGTATTGCCACACCTGCCCACGTTCGAAATTATACATAAACTTATGGTCGCGTGGCGAGAATAGCAGCACAACAAATGCTACTGCCAGCAACACAAATAGCGACTGTGTACGGAGATTGGTATGCTTAGGTATCGTTATCTTCATAATCTTCTAATCAAAAACTTGCCCTATAACATAGGGAGGAATAGGTCACAAAGATAGGGGTTTTTCCTACCTTTGTGGTCAAATAGGCAATTGTTTTGCCTCTTTTCCCGACTCTGACGATATAGTAAAATGAATAACGAGACTGTATATAACCCCTCCGAGATCGAGAGTAAAATGGTATCAATATTGGCTAGAGCAGAAGCATTTTGCCTCTACGCCCGATGAGAGAGAACCCTATACCATAGTAATCCCACCCCCTAATGTAACGGGGGTGTTTCACATGGGACACATGCTCAATAATACCATACAAGACGTACTCGTACGCCGTGCTCGCTTGCTTGGTTACAACGCATGTTGGGTACCGGGTACAGACCATGCCTCTATTGCCACTGAGGCAAAGGTGGTGGCACGTCTTGCCGAGCAAGGTATAGACAAACGCTCCCCTTACGAGAGAGACCTTCCTCAAACATGCTTGGGACTGGACCCACGAGCATGGAGGCATTATACTTGAGCAGCTCAAAAGACTGGGGGCATCCTGCGACTGGGATCGCACCGCTTTCACGCTAGACGAAGAGCGCTCTCGCTCCGTTATTAAGGTATTCTGCGACCTCTTCGAGAGTGGACTTATTTACCGTGGGGTACGTATTGTCAACTGGGACCCTAAGGCGCAAACCGCCCTCTCAGACGAAGAGGTGATCTACCGAGAAAGAGCACAGTAAGCTCTACTATCTGCGTTACAATATCGAGGGAAGCAACGACTTCCTGACCATCGCCACCACACGCCCTGAAACCATAATGGGCGATACGGCCGTGTGCGTACACCCTGAGGATCCTCGCTATCAACAATACATTGGCAAACATGCTATTATCCTCTCGTAGGCCGTGCCATACCTATTATTGCCGATGAATATGTGGATCGCGAGTTTGGTACGGGCTGCCTCAAAGTAACTCCTGCGCACGATATCAACGACTACAATCTGGGGCAAAAAGCATTGCCTAGAGACCATTGATATATTCAACGACAACGGCACCCTCAACGAAAAAGGGGGGAGCTTATGCCGGGATGGATCGCTTCGATGTACGTCGCAAGATAGCCCAAGACCTACAAGCGGCCGGGCTAATGATCAAAGAAGAAGACTACACCAATAAGGTAGGGATGCAGCGAACGCACTAAGTACCCATCGAGCCCAAGCTCTCGATGCAGTGGTTCCTAAAAATGGAAGAGCTTGCCCGCCCGGCTCTCGAAGCGGTAGAAAAAGACGAGGTACGACTGATCCCTGCCAAATTTAAGAACACCTACCGCCATTGGATGGAGAATGTAAAAGACTGGTGCATTAGCCGCCAGCTCTGGTGGGGGCACCGCATCCCTGCCTACTACCTTCCCCAAGGTGGATTTGTAGTAGCACCTACTCGCAAAGAAGCGCTGGAGAAAGCGAAAAAAAGAAACAGGCTGCCCCTCACTCAGGTTGGAAGACCTTCGAAGAGGAAGATTGCCTAGATACCTGGTTCTCTTCTTGGCTCTGGCCCCATCACGGTCTTTTGGCGATATTGACGACAAAAACAACAAAGATCTCAACTACTATTACCCCACAGCGGTCCTCGTCACCGGCCCGGATATTCTTTTCTTCTGGGTGGCAAGAATGATCATTGCGGGCTATCGCTATCGTAGCAACGCCCCTTCCGCGATGTATACCTTACGGGGATTGTGCGTGATGCTCAAGGGCGCAAGATGTCTAAAAACCTGGGGAACTCACCCGATCCGCTCGACCTCATTGAGAAGTATGGTGCAGACGGCGTGCGCGTGGGCATGATGATGGCCACCTCGGCCGGTAATGACCTTCTCTACGATGAGAGCCTACTGGAGCAGGGGCGCAACTTCTGCAATAAGATTTGGAATAGCTACAGACTTATCTCCAACTGGCAGGCCGATGCCTCAGCAAAGCCCTAGTGAGGCCAACCTATTGGCAGTGGAGTGGTTCGAGCAACGTTTGGCAGAAGCACTGCTCGAAATTGACGATCTTATGAGCAAGTACCGCATCAGCGAAGCTATGACGGTGGCTTACAAAACTCTATCGTGATGACTTCTCCGCCTTCTACCCTAGAGGCTATCAAACCTCCCTTTGGGGCTCCCATGGATGCGCAAACCCTTGCAGCTGCAAACCACTATCTAGAGGTGCTTTTGCAAACCTTACATCCCTTTATGCCCTTTATTACAGAGGAACTCTGGCAAGATATGGCACCACGTAAGGCGGGCGAAACCATCATGTACACCCGCATGCCCAAGCTAGCAGAGCCCAACAAAGAGCTCTTAGCCACGGTGGCTGCTGCCCGTGAGGTGATCACTCAAGTGCGCAACGTCCGTACAACGCACAACATAGCACGTACCGAGTCTCTCACCCCTGCAATGTGGCAAGGGCACCCGGCTATGGCAGACTGCCTCATCTCCAAACTTGCAGGCGCCACCTGCACCTCTCTAGCCTCCCTCTACGGAGGGCGGTTTCTTCTGCCACCTTTATCGTAGGTACCGTGTCGTATGCTATCCCCATCGACAGCTACATAGACAAAAGGAGCGCTAAGGGAGAAACTAGAGGCTGATCTCAAGCATCAACAAGGATTCTTGATGGGGGTACGCAAAAAGCTCTCCAATGAACGATTTGTAGCCGGTGCTCCACAAGCGGTAGTAGACTTGGAGCACAAGAAAGAATCCGACGCACTCGCTCGTATTGCCACTCTCGAGAAGCAACTAAAAGATCTTGAGTAATAAGATCGTTTATCATAAGTACTTTAGACAAAAAGAGATTATGACCCTAGAGAACACGGCACTCATCTTAGAGAAAACCTTCCGTCAAGCTTTGGCCTCTTGCCACAAGCGAAACAAGATCTATTACGATCTCTTTGTAGCTGTTGACTACACTGAGGGGCGTTTTACGATCAGTGACGAAGACGATAATATCTTGGCAGAAGAGATCCTATTCGACTATGCACAAGGTGGAGAAAAGGAGGCACTAGGCGTCGAAAACAATACTCGAGAACTAAAAATACTCCGAAGTATTGTAGAGCAACTCTACGACGAAAAATCTCTTCGATGACTCTTTTGGAGAGCCTCTATCCATTGTCTATCTTGCTAATGATAAGGAGGATAACGACGAAGAGCTACTCTTTGTCCACGATGATCAGACGCTACTAGACACCCCTCTACTAGAGCATCTCGACGAAGATTTGGACGAGTTCTTCCGTACTTTGCTTGACGAATAAGATTTAATTACTACCTTTGCACCGCATTCTTCGGAGGGTTCTATTTCCTCCGTTGTGCGGAAAGAGAGTGGGTACACTCACGCTCTGTTGCCGAAATAGCTCAGTTGGTAGAGCAACTCATTTGTAATGAGTAGGTCGCCGGTCTCGAGTCCGGCTTTTCGGCTCTGTTGTAAGTTGTTGTTGTTATAAAGAAACCTAGGGCTCCCACCTCAAGAGGGCTTAGGTTTCTTCTGCTCTGAAACACCATTTACATTGACTATCTTTGTGGAAAGTAAAACTCAATAGTTCGTAAATCAGACAGCTATGGACAATAAAGAATTAATCTCACAAGTAACAGAAAAAGCCCAAAAGTGGCTCTCTCCAGAATATGACGAAGCAACCCGCAACGAGGTAAAAGCAATGCTCGACGAGGCAGACCCTGCTGCTCTCATCGATGCCTTTTATAAGGATCTTGAGTTTGGGACGGGCGGGCTCCGTGGTATTATGGGAGCCGGTACCAACCGCATGAACTGCTATACCGTGGCTATGGCAACGCAGGGCTTGCCAACTACCTCCACAAGGCTTTTTGCAGATCTCGATCAGATCTCCGTGGTTATTGGCTACGATTGCCGCAATAATAGTCGTTACTTCTCGGAGATAACGGCAGCCGTCTTCTCGGCAAACGACATCAAAGTGTACCTATTCGAATCGCTCAGACCCACCCCGGAAATCTCTTTTGCCATCCGCCACTTGGGTTGCCAAAGCGGCGTAATGATAACGGCTTCGCATAACCCCAAGATCTATAACGGTTACAAAGCCTACTGGAGCGATGGCGCACAAATGATTGCCCTCACGATGTCAACACCATCGACGAGGTAGCTCTGTATCCGCTCTATGGCTGAGGGTGAAAGACACGGCTCGCCCCTGAGCTTATCATCACCATTGGCGAAGAGGTGGATCGTGACTTCATCACGGCTGTAAAGGGCTTGTCGCTCTCGCCCGAGTCTGTGGCACGCCATCACAATATGCCCATTGTGTACACCCCGATACATGGTACGGGCCGATACATGGTACCACGTGCCTTGGAAGCTTTTTGGGTTCGACAACATCATACACGTAGAGGAGCAAGACGTAATTAGTGGAGACTTCCCACAGTAGAATCTCCCAACCCCCGAGGAGCCTGCAGCGCTTACCTTGGCCATGGCACGAGCCGAAGCCACCAAAGCCGATCTTGTACTCGCCTCAGACCCCTGACGGAGACCGCATTGGCGTAGCCGTTAGAGGAAGAATGGCGAGATGCATCTCATCAATGGCAATCAGATCTGCATGCTGCTGACCTACTACTCCATCATCCGCCGCAAAGAACTTGGCGACCTCCGTAGTGACGACTATGTTATCAAAACCATCGTTACGACCGACCTTATCAAGTTCATCGCCAAGCAAGAAGGGTTACACTCACGACTGCTACACGGGGTTCAAAATGGATTGCCAACGTAATACGAGAAAACGAAGGTAAGGCTCGCTACATAGGTGGAGGAGAAGAGAGCTATGGCTACCTCTGGAAGACTTCATCCGCGACAAAAAGCTCCGTCTCGGCTTGCGCTATTTTTGCAGAAATGACGGCTTGGGCTCTCGACAAGGGCTAAGCATCGACGACCTCCCTAGCCAAAAGTATATACAACCTACGGCTACTTTTGCCGACAAAGGTCACTACATCATCCGCAAGGGTAAGACCGGTGCCGAAGAGATCCTAGCCATGATGGTGAATTATCGTGAGCATCCCCTGAGCGACATAGCAGGTAGCCCCGTAGTGGAGGTTCTCGACTATTCCACCCTTGAGCGACGCGATGTTGCCACCGGCAAGGTTACTCCCCTCGTGATGCCTGCCACCAGCAACGTATTGCAATACATAGCCGAAGATGGATCTAAACTCTATTCGCCCCTCGGGTACAGAGCCTAAGATCAAGTACTATGTAGGCATTCGTGAGACGGTAGCTTCGCCCGAAGAACTGCCTATGGCGGAGCAACGCGCCAATAAGCGTATAGCCCAACTCTTTGAGCAGCTTGGTATCTCAATCCACACGACCTCTCCCTATATATTTATCTCTGATTATGACTCCTATGCCGATGCTACCTCCCGTTGTCTCTCGTATCATCCGTAAGTTAGAAGATCTCTTTTTCCCTCGTCTCCAAATGGTGTAGCCTTACGCTAAAGAGGCTTCGTAAGATCATCTACTCACAAAAAGAAGTCCGAGGATGGATACTCCCCCGACGCCATGGGGAGCGATGGCACAGGAGGCGGCTCCGCAAGACCGAGTCAATCCGAAAAGATCCGTGCAACACTCCACCGATGGGGTGTTGCCCTCAAGAAAACGGGGAGTCTATTGTGGCATTATTACCTCGTACTAGAGGGCGCTTTTCATCAAGGCAATGAGGGTGGTTGGGCAAAAACAGCCCCCTCTTTGCCTTCACTCAAAAGATCAACATCCCCTTCCTCACCTCAATAAAAACGTTCTTTAGGGAGTTTTTCGCCCCACTCTCCCCTACAAAGAGTGGATTTATCGCTTATCGGCTTGGCTGGCATCCTCCTTATCATTGTGCTTATCGGAGCTGGCATAGGCAAGAAACGTAGCCGAGTTACCCCTGAGCAGAGCCACGTAAACACTACAAATATAGACTATGCGGCTACCTTCAATCTCGACTATGGCAAGACATTTAATGACGAAAATCCCGTGCATATAGAGGCGGCCCAGCGCTTTGGCATTACTCCTATCGCAGACTCCGCCTCTCGTGCGAAGGCCTCGATGCCATGGTAGAGATTTTCACATGCGACCGCTACAAAGTAGACTCGCTCGAGCACTCCATCCCCTACCTTGTGCCCGAAGCTAAAGACCTTCTCGACGACCTCGGAGCCGACTTTGCCGAGACGCTCAAGGCGCACCACCTCCCCCTACAAGTTCATCATCACAAGTGTAACTCGCACCTTGGCACAGCGCGATGAGCTTAGCGGAAAAATGTGAATGCAGCTAAGGAAAGCTCGCACTGCTACGGCACTACTATTGATATTAGTTGGAAGCGTTTCGACCCCATCACGAAGCAAGCAGAAGCACTCAAAGAGGGCTCAAGCATTATGTTACCACAGGGAGTTCGGAGCAAGACGAAGCATCAGAAGACAAAACAGAAGAGCTAAAGCGAGCTCTAGCCTCCCTACTCTATCAGTACCGTGCAGCAGGTCGTTGCCTCGTCAAATATGAGCGGAAGCAGGCCTGTTTCCACATCACGGTGGATTGTCGGAGACCCTCGCTAAAGGACTTTTGCTCGGGATGCTTACGAAACCCCTGCTCCAATCGGGCAATAGCACCCAAGAGGGCAAGCTCCAAGAGCGCAAGCTCCAAGAGCGCACTACGTCTGTGCGTTAAGCCTCTCCCTCCCTCCCTCACATCGGGGCCCCAGCCCCTCTCTTTAGGGAGGTACGTTGCTTTTTCCCAAATTACTCATTAGCTCTCATCAGAAAGCTCATTAGCCTCTCAAGATAATTCTTAAAAATACAACTATTGAAAATAAAGAAGTTATCTTGTTTGTACAACTAAACTGGTAACGATTTGGAAACGAGCGAGCTACTTGGCTTCGCTGTTTTCTGCCCTAACAAAGAACGCTTGTTATTCCGTTTGCAAGAGAGGTATAAATTAAACTGTGTCAGGCTACAATTAAAAGTAGTTTAACACAGTTTGTTTTTTTATGGAGAAGGAAGAAATTGATTACAAGTTGGCCGCCGAGCAGTTACGCACTGGCAAGCCATTGTTTGGAAAAGACGGTGCCTTGGCACCTATGTTGGAGCGCATATTGAATGCCGCTCTTGAGGGTGAGATGGATGCTCACCTGAGTGAAGAATGCCGTGAGTCCGGCAATCGCCGTAATGGAACGATGTCAAAGACTGTTCAGACACAGTATGGCGAGGTGACTCGTAGATACCCCTCGTGACCGTGATGGCAGTTTTGATCCTCAGACAGTCCGCAAGCGTGAGACGATTCTTGCAGAGGGTATGGCGGACCAGATTATCGGTATGTATGCCTTTGGTACCAGTACCCGTGAGATCAGCCGTTACTTTGAGCGTGAGTTCAATACCAGACTGTCTGCCGATACCATCAGTGCAATAACAGACCGTGTACTGCCAGAAATAAAGGAATGGAAGAGTCGCACCTTGGAGTCTGTCTATGCAATCTGCTGGCTTGATGCGATCCATTACAAGGTAAAGGACGACAATGGGCGTGCCGTCACTCGTGCCATCTACCATGTGCTGGGCATCAACAAGGGATGGGCATAAGGAGCTGCTGGGCATGTACGTGCCAGGAGTGAGGGTGCCAACTTCTGGCTGGAAGTGCTTACAGACTTGCAGAACCGTGGTGTGGAGGATATCATGATATGCTGCGTAGACGGTTTGAAGGGCTTCCCGGATGCCATCCAGAGCGTATTTCCACATACGGTCGTGCAACTCTGCATCGTGCATCAGATACGCAACTCCATCAAGTACGTTGGAAGCAGGCATCAGAAGGAGTTCCTGAAGGACCTGAAGATAGTCTATGGCGCTGTCAGTAAGGAATCTGCCGAAACTGAACTTGACAGCCTTGAAGCCAAATGGGGCGAGCGTTATCCCATTGTCATCAAGTCATGGCGTGACAACTGGGAGCGTCTGACGGAGTTCTTCCAGTACACAAAGGAGATACGCCGTCTCATCTACACAACAAATACCGTTGAGGGCTATCACCGTCAGATTCTGTAAGATCTCGAAGAACAAAGGTGTCTTTCCCTCTGATACGGCACTGGAGAAACTGGTCTATCTGGCCTACCGCAACATCCGTGAGAAATGGACTATGCCACTGGCAAACTATTTTACTGCATAATCCACAATGCTTCGGAAATCAAAAGGAACAACATCATTCCAATATGAGTTTTGACACTCAACATCTTTTAGTATTTCCCTACTAAAAAGAAAGAATCTCAGTTTTCTATTCCTCCCATTCAGTGTATTCGTCTGACAAGCCAAGCACGGCAATCACCACAGGAGGCTCGTGTGCTACCACGATTCATTTCGTGTGGTATTGTTGCCACTTTTAGAGTTACGCATCTATGATGCAAACTGCTAATTGGAAAATTACTTTTTACTGAAAGGGTGGAACTATCATCATCAGAGTTCATTATACAATACCTATTTTTAGGTATTGTATCACTTCTTACCTTTTCTATCTTTGCACCGAATAAATTTCATTCTTATGATAAGAAATAAACACGACATACCACAGGGATATGGGTTCCCTGTTAAGCCAAGCGCACCGTTCAAGAGAAAAATGGTGCGTGTAAACAAAACCAATCAATGTTCATTTTTCAACAAAAATGAAAGTATTCCAAGTGCTTAAAGGTCAAAAAGAATATGGATTTAAACAATAATCATGAGCGATAAGAATATACTTCACAACTTCCTATTGGTGCTAATTCTCATTTACATGGCAGAATATATTTGCTCAAAAGATTGTTTTTGGGCAAATTACTGATGGACAAACCCTCCAGCCGTTAGACGGAGTCTCTGTAATTTTGGAAAATTCCAATATAGGTACAATTTCTAATCACATAGGTATGTTTAGAATGGAACTTCCATCAAAAAGCAGTAAGAGGATTAAAAGTACAATATATGGGAGGTACAAAAAGTCGTAATATAATCCTCAATGAAAAATTATGCGTCAATGACAGTATTTGCTGCAATGTGGAACTGCAACCAGAAAACAACATTTTTGTCTGATGTGATTGTGCTTGGGAAGAGCAAGGCACAGAGGCATCGTGAAAGTACCGTCAGCAATAACGATTATAGATAGTCAAGAACTTAAATACAAAACTGCAACTTTGAACGAGATTCTTGACAATGCTGCTGGCATCAAGGTGGCTCAACAAGGTGGATTAGGTAATGCCTCGCGTATTATCATACAGGGAATGGACGGCAAGCGCATCGGTATTTTCATCAATGGCATGCCTATGGGCAACTCTGATGAATTTCAGCTCAGCAGCATTCCCATTGATATGGTAGATGAGGTGGAGATATACAAAGGTATTATTCCTGCATGGTTGGGAGGTGATGGATTAGGAGGAGCGGTGAATATCCGACTGAAAGACTTTAAGAAAAATCATTTGGAAATGGCATTTGAGGCTGCATCATACAATACATATATTGGTAGTTTGCAACTGAAACATTATTTGGGCAAGACTTCAACGGCTCTGCATGCTGGTGCAACGATGAACTATGCCAAAAACAATTATAGTTTTTCTTCTCCTTTTGAATTGGGACGCATCATTCACCGCGACCACGACGCATATACGCATGGTGGTTTCAATGTGGGTATAAGTAGTCAGCAATGGTGGTTCGACCAGTTTGACCTAACATTGAGTGCCGACTATTATCGCAAAGAGATACAAGGTGGACTGATGAATGTGCAGAACAATATCCAGCATGCTTTCACACGAACACGTTCTGCAAGCACTTCGCTGAGCCTTGAAAAAAGTTTCTTGAAAGGAAAACTTACCGCACAGTTCCATTCAATCGTCGGATTCAGTCTTGTCAATCAAGTGGATACATCCCATTACTGTTACGATTTCATCGGCAACAGGTTTCCAAGTGGCTCTGGACGCGGAGAAATAGGTGCCGTTCCAAACGACTCGCACGATAGGCACACCACTGTCCGTGAATTACTCAACCTTACTTATAAGATTGGCAACAATCAACTTGTAACATGGACTACCAACTACCGCTATGGATGCAAGATGCCCAAGGACGAACTTGCCGACAGCTATTCACGACTGCCTACCAGTGGTTATCCAAGCCGATTGCATAGCATTGTGTCGGGATTGACACACGAACTAAAGTTGTATGGCGGAAAATTCACTAACGAGTTGGGAATTAAACTCTTTAATCACCATTCCGAAGTCCTTCCGTTTGCAGAAGCAATCATGTTGCAAGACAAACTCAAGGCATCGACCAACCACAGCACTATGGCAGGCTGGAGCGAGGCAATGGCATTGCATCTTCTTCCGAACAATGCCCCGACGCTGCAAAAGCCTCCCGTGCAATCGACAGTCAGAATGCCTATCGCCGAAGAGTTGTTTGGGGATGGTGTACTGCTGCTGCCGTCAGAAAAACTACGTCCCGAACGTAGCTTCAATATCAATGCAGGAGCGATATGGCTCATCAATGCCATGCGTTATCCACAAGTGCGGATAGGAATAAATAGCTTCTACATGAGCGCAAAGGATATGATTAAGCTGATGTACAGTTCCATGAATATGGCGTATGACAATATCGGAAAGGTTAGAGTGATGGGCATTGACATGGAAATGGAGAGCAAACTGAACCGCTGGCTCGATTTGCAGGAAACATCACATGGCAGGATGCCCGCGATATGAGAAAGGAAGCCATAGGCGGTGGAGAGAACTTTCACTACCGCTATCGCATTCCCCAATATGCCGTATCTGTTTGGTAACGTTGGGGTACGTCTGCACAAAGACGGCTTGTTAAGTAAATCTTCTTCTTCAGCCTTTACCTCTACTTTCGGATTCACTAAAACTTTCAGCTATAATTGGGAGGCAAGCAACCACAACACGATGCTCATACCTGCAAGATATTGCTGGGACGTTGCATATATCATTCTTTTTAACAAACGTTGCCAGCTTAGCTTTGAGATACGCAAACATACTTAATCGTGAGAATTGGGCAGAATTTAGATACCCGATGGAAAGGCGTACGTTTCACTTGAAAATGAAATATATAATCAACAAGATATAAACATTAAATAGGAAAAAGTATGAGAACTAACAAATTCTTATGGGCATTGCCCTGTCTTACGTTGCTGTTTACGGCAACCCTGTCTTCTTTGTTCTGAAAAAGGACCACGACCAACCTGTAACCAAACATCACTTCCTAATGTCAGCACAAGCCGACAACAGAAGGAGCTGAAATAGGTTCTTACGGCATGTATATGGCTTATGGTGGCAATGGAAAAATCTACACATTCCTCTACAAACCATCATTGGTGAAAGACCCAAACGACCATACCTATATTGTCAATAAATGCTACGTTCCTTACGAGATAGACGTGAACAAGAAAACAGGTCGCATACTTCCTCTTCCTGCCTCATGCGGTTGGGCTGCCAATGCCATCATCAAAGTTGGAAGCTCCATCTATTTCGGTGAACATACCGACAATGGAATAGGATTCTATCGCTACGATATGGCAACAGGGAAAGGTTTCATGCAACCAAGCGTGAAGACTCCGAATGGTGCTTACATAGGTTATTTCACTGATTAAAACAACTAACTGGGTGAGCATTGCAAGCCTCTACAGTAAAGAAAGCTTGCAATGCTTACCCAATTAAACGATTATAAATATTCAATCATTTTAAAACTCCTTCAACAATGAAAGAAAAATATAAAACTATCGTTTCTTTTGGAGTTGCAATAGTAGCAGGTATGTCTTCACATTCTCTGATGGACGTGATGCCGCTTTTTGGAATGCGGATATAGCCATTTCCAACGATGGTGTAGCTCAGTATCGAGTGCTTGTGATGATGGCTGTTGTGTCATACACGCTTCCCCATTACCGGGTTGCTTCTTTCGCTCTATGCCGTTAAGCGTTGCCACAAGATGGTACATTTCTGTCTTGCAGCACTTCTTGCCCTATTCTGTACGGCACATAGCACGGAACTGATATTCAGCTTTGAACTTCAGCAGCTCTTTATACATCTAATGCTGGTCATATTGAGTATTACTCTTGTTTATGAAGCATGGAAATGGTATAAGAAAGTATAGGTTATTCGTGAGAAGCTAATGAGCTTTTTTATTTGCCACGTACTCGCCCCGGATTGCTGCCTAGAAATAAAAAGAATCTCGGGCAGAAGTGCACTCCCTTTCTGGGTGAAATAAAAATTTTCCAGGTAGCAAAACCCACTCACTTTCCAGCTGAATCAAAAAGGAATATCTACTTGTATAAAAAGTACATTCCCTCATTATTAAGCAAAATAGCAAGAAACATGGAAAAAGTCTGATGAGGGAATATCCAAGAGCAAAAAGAAAGGGAGGGATCCTTCAAAAGATCTCTCCCTCTCTTGTTTTTAGGACAAAGGCACTATCTTCTTAGTGTTGTACATGTCCAATTTTATCCATAAACGTAATAGCCAAAGCAGATAATACAAATACAATATGAATCACAATCTGCATCGTAGTACGCTGGGGATCAATATTCTCCGCAACAAAAGTCTCCAACAGATGTCAGCAGAAATACTGATGAGAGAAATCATCAGTTTGTGTTTTAGTGCATTGGGATTTATCTTCCCGAGATAACTAAACTGATTATTATCTTTATTTTTCTCAATGATTTCCAATTGACTAACAAAAAGACCAATAGCCTCAATAACGCACACAATAATTAAGTTCAAAACCATTGACACTCCACCACGCCTATAGCCAACATAAGCATGGCTTCCTAGAAAACACTCCCACATTCATAGAGTATGTACAACTTCCTTACAAAACACAAAAGGAATACATTCCCATCACGATACATTCCGAGATAAACAGGCACTTGCAGCCAGCGACTTTGGAAGATGCACCATTCAACTACTCTCTCAATCTTATTCCACATATCTTTACCTTTTTATTTGGGGGTTAAAGTATAGCAGCCTCGGTGGTCTCTTTCACCACATATGTGGTACATGAAGCATTTGTGACAGCTCTAGAAGTTTTAAGAGCATTGGCTCCTCCATTTTCTCCAGAGTCTCCGTGAAGGTATCCCAAGAATATGCGCGCTGATAGCTAGGAACAACGATAGAATTATCAGCAAGTAATGCTGATATGTTTGTTAAGGATTCCATAAAGAGTTATTACGAGGCACTTTCCTAGACTCCAAGATCTAGTCTCAGAATCTAGGGAAGAAAAAGGATTAATGTGCAGAACGTGTATTTATCTTCTTTCCGAAGCGGTCATAGGTGTCTCAACTAAGCACTTCTTCGCACAACGAAAGTATCGCCTGTAACACTGACAATAATTCCAATGGTCTCAGCCAATGTCTTGTACTTCTTACCATTTTCATCGTAAAGGTCGTACCACGCACTACGTCTGACGATGAAGAAATGAGATCCATAACCAACCACTTCACCAATAGTTTGTGACAATGTTTCACTCCCTTTGCTCGTTGATAATATCATACCAAGCACTACGGGGTTCAATCATAGAAATTGCCATAATGTTTCTCAATGGTCAGACAGCCCCTCTAGACCTATCACACACATGCAGAAGCGTGGAACTGTATGCACCACGTCCTATCGCTCGGGCCCTGAGAAAACCTTAATAGACAGATGTGGGATAACAGCCCCACGCTATACGCGCGGAGACCATCACACCTTCTCTTGTCTATTGTTGCTTTAAGTTTCTCAGGCTTCGAGCATACAAGACGAAGACATAACGCCTCTTTTTATAAAGAACTGCTCCCGCACACGAAGGTAATACTTTTTACCGAGAACCCACAAAAGTATCATAAAAACCTATCTAGAATAAGTCTTCTTTGAAGATCTATTCAAGTAGAGAGTGGCATCACTACCGATACTGATTCCTATTGTCGTAATTCTCTGGTAGAACACACTGAGGAAAACAGCTAGAGACTATACAGAGGTATAGGGGATTTGCGTACTTTTGTAGGAAAAGAGATTAGCGACTATATGGGAAACAAAACAACATCCACCCCCAAGCAACAAAGGGATGCACATGCTACCCAACATCACCTCTCCTCCTACGTGGCAAAGACCC
>BNJS01003819.1_pt1 | contig 59945 bp, 75 predicted proteins | sample 8540461 | NCBI WGS metagenome assembly BNJS01 (sample SAMD00202454, study PRJDB9452) | human saliva metagenome | isolation source: human saliva | place: Japan
ATGTGTTGATGTATTGTTATCGTCAAGAAATAGCAGCATCATTTTTAATCGCTGATGACAGAAGATTTCCAGCCAAACCGGTGGAGACAACGCGGAATCAATCTTTAGAAACAGCACACGATGCAGTGAGTTATCACAAACGAAGAATTTGTTATATTCTGATGAAGGCTACGATTGTACGGTGTTGCAGAGGATACACGATGTAGGCAGCCTAATCGCAAGATGTGATTTTGGACTACCGAACCCTATTGCCATCTATTTGTACGTCCGCACAGAAAGCCACAGCGGCTGGCTGCGCAGGTCAAACCATTACTCGCAGACAGTGCTATTTCAGGGCCAGGCGGTACATGCCGAAGATTTATCGGCAGTTCAATGGAACCGCGTGCCAGTAATATGCGCTCGCGTGTTCGATAAACAGAAGCCGTACAGATAATACGGCTGGGGAACCGATAATCAAACCCATTTATACAAAACGACATCACCGGACATCGAGTGAGGACGGAATACACCCAGATCTGTCCCACTTTTCACGCTGTCGCACCATGCCCAGCAATGTCAGCTTGAACGACGAAAGACATTCCAGTTATTCATCACGCATCGGTTCGTTTAACTGTTGCCACCCGCAAAATCATTATTTTCTGTTCAAACATTTTGAACCTGTTATGCTCATAACATTACCGGCAATTGCGTTCGACGAATCATTTCATTATCATATTCATACGCATAGCGATCAACGGCTTCCACAATGAAAGCACTTTGCCAAGATTGTGAAGCCCAATGCGCACGGTTACGCTGTTTTCACAGCGTTGGTCTTAATCATCGGTTTACGAACAATTTGAAATGTCAGGCGACCCAGCCAGGCCAGCTCACACCACGAGCCTTTGATAATCTTGTTTATACTGTGCCCTCAATCTTTAGCGGCCTGCCTCAACAGTACTGCTCACAATCTTCACGTGCAGCACAAAGCCTTGTTCCATTACAGAATCTTATACGACGGTTTGTTCTTTTCCATTCCACTATATCCGATCACCTTAGTCCAACTGACGAGTTTAGATGCATTATTCATCGTTGCCGTTTCCACGAACGAACCTTTCTCACCACCATCAGCTGCATAGACATGGTTTTATTTTCCACACCCTCCTTTAAAACAGCCCATTTCCTTACATTCCACCGTGTCCATCTCCACCCCCAGCCAGTGGTGAGGCAGCACCTGCTGACTTCACACCAAACTGCCCCGAGTAAGATCTGTCAAACAGACTATCTGACAGGTCCCCACAGCCCACACAGGCACACCATCGTCATCGACGGCAGATCACCGCCGGCCGCAGACACACCGAGGACTCCTGCGCCCCCTCGCTCCTCACCAACCGTCTCGACGGCCCATCCCACATAACCACCATACTCCATATCACAGCGTGTCCACTGAAACACCGGTGCACCTTGACGTAACCACACTGTCCAACAGCGCCAACATACGAACACAGCCGAACCACGTCACATCACGAAACACCAGAACCTGTGATGAACATCACGACAAAAGACTGGCACCATCCACCACCAGCATCCGGAGATTACAGCGAGGCCAGCGAACTCTCCCGCAGAGGGTTATATTCAGCATAATTCCGTTATGAATAGGAAGAAGCCGAATATCTGTTTCCGGCATCGGTTGAAACAACGGCCACCGTCACCGCATTTCAGATGGCGTCTTACAAACAGCAGCAGGTTCTGCAGTGAGCAGAACAGGTACATTTGATATTTCAGAGCCTGATCAGGAAGATTGCAGAACACACTTAGCTCAAAACAGGAGCCCATCCATCAGATATTGGTTATCGACGACGGCACCCAGAGAAAGCACGATGGGCGAAGAACAACAGCCGGATTTGTGAGATGCCCGAAAAATCCGGATAGTTTTACTTCGATGGAGGCCACCATATTCAGCACACAGCATTCGCGGACAGTTCACCGCCGCACTTCGACAACGGCAGGAACACAGATGACAGCATATCAAGATCATCTGCATTGCCGACGGATTGCGCACTGTCGCCGGCGAAGCGAATGCCTGGGGAGCCCCGTTTCCATTGACGACTATCTGCAGCGAAAACGGAAAATGAACATCGACGTTGCGGAATCATACGATTGCTCAAACGGAAGTTCGATGTAACCCGACATAACGCGTAGAATGATAGCAGGAGGAATATCAAGAGATTTACAGGCCCGAGCCTGCGTGGACATTTTATGACGATTATAATGACCAGTGACTTTCAGAGGTACAAATCCCGTTATCATTCTACTTACGCAGTTAAAAAATGCCGCTCTTGATTGAACCCAGCAAGAGTAAACCGGTATATCTCCAACAAGACTGCTGAAAGAAACTACTTTTTACGATGTGTAGCTAACAGAACCATTGAAAATGGAGCCCTTAATTTTCTGCTACCAGCCCTAATCCTCAGTGTCCCGTAGGACGAAATATTCACGCACATTGATGATAAACTGAAAGTTATCCAGCTTGCAATGAAGATGATGAGAAGCATACACAGATGATTTAAGGAGCGGAATGAAAGAGCTACAAAAGAGGTGAAGGTTAGACCTGAGAAATCGGAGTCTTTTTAGGAAGAATAGGAAATAAAGGATCATTTTAGTATAGAGGAATGGAAATTCATACCGTTGTAATTGCGACTGTGGATGAAGGTGCACGGTGGCAATTGTCTACCAGGTCCAGAGTGCAGGAGAAGGCGAAACTATGAATGAAATGAAAACGCAGGCAGAAAGACTGATTACCTTGTAGAAGAATTCAAGGCTGATTCCGATAAATACAAGAATATAGAGGTTCCAAAGAATATGGGGAGAAATAGAATCGCTCCGTTCTCTATGAATATTCGTAGCCAAGAACTGCCCGGTGAAGTTATAAGGCGCAGGATGAATACCTATCATATTGTAATGCGGAAAAGGTATAGGACTGCCGATATTCCGCATGAAAGAAAATCTATCTATTTGGCAAGGGATATAACAAGACTTCAAGTAGAGTAATAGTTAATGCAGCGAATTCTCAAATGTTTCCGCCGTTTTTTCCATGCATACTTGTACTGATAATCAAATCCATACTTTTGCGGAGTACAGCTTAGAGAAGAATGCGATCACTGGATGAAGGAGTTAGTCAAAGTATGGAAGTGATTATGAGCAGCCTACGGCTACCTGATGCTTTACCGATGCTTATAATCTTCCGGCGAACAGTAATTCATACGTCGGTCCCATAGGAGCGGCAATCTTTATATCGGAATTAGAAAAGCCTGGTAGATTGTTATACAAATACACTGGATATGTGCTTAGAAATGGTTTGCAAGTAGCATTTTGCTGTATTTCAACAGGAGTATTTACTTCCAAAACAAAAGAGCAGAAATTGCGGTAGAAACTGTAGAAAAGGGTTTTGAAACATCCTGATCATGGAAAGAATCATTTTCAATGTTCTAAAGATGAGGATAAAAAATATTATGAAGAATATTACGCTGTGCGACGGATATATGTTGGACCAGAAAGGCTAATCGCAGCCGGAAATTGAAGAGTTGTTTCGGCAAAGCGAACAATAGAAGAACAAACGGAAATGTTAAAGAATGAAATCCAAAGTGCGGATGCTATTGTAGTTGGTGCAGGACAGGCTTATCAACTTCGCATATTTTGACCATACGGAGAACGGTCGAAAAATACTTTTGATTTTGCAGAAAATATGGAATAAACGATATGTATTCGGGAGGATTTTATCCGTTTCGATAATGAAACAAGATGGGCATGGTGGGCAAGGCATATCTATTTCAACAGATATATCGAGCCACCAAAAACCAATTTACAGGGAGTTGTTTCTTCCGTATTAAAAGATAAGAATTATTTTGTAATTACGACAAATGTTGATCATCAGTTTCAAAGAGCAGGTTTTGATAAAAAGAGATTATTTTATACGCAGGAGATTACGGATTGTTTCAAAGTGTGAACCTGCAAAACCCAAAGACCCATGATAATGAAGATTGCTGCGAAAACAATGCAACTGTACAAGGGATTTGTAATGGATGAACAGGGGCATTCTCAGTGCCAGCCAAATCAATTATATTTTCTTGCACATCTCATCTTTGAAAAACATTCTAACTTTTCTCTCTTAACAAACACCCTAAAGTCATCATCAGAATTAAAATTATCAGCAAAGTCTCCATTTTTAAACACCTATGTAAAAATGAGGCATATAATCATAATATGCTTCTGTCCTCTTTTGAATTCATTCCAATTTTAGTAATACCATTACATCTGCTTTTGTTTGACCTAAATAAAAGAGGTCTGAGTAATTTTGTTGTTCTTATGACACTTGGTGGCAAAGTTTAGGTAATGCCATTGTCTTTAAAGCTTTAAAATAATTTTTTTCCTTGTCCTTATATCCTGCAATGTTCTTAATATCATAATTTTCCCATTAATTTGAAAAAATCGAAAATCAGAGGAGTCCATAGCGAGAAAATAGTATCTGCTCTTAATTTCTCCACCACAGAGTTTGCAATCTAAATCATTCTTCGCTCATATTCACTATGTCGCCATCCTTTGTATGCGGTTTCGGGTTGATCTTTTCAATTTATCCAATTCACTTGTGCTAAAATTGGCTTATAGATTTCGTATCATCTTCTTGTATAATAATTTACAGTTAATTATTACACCTCCTTCCTGACTGAAGATACACTGAAAAAGCCTTGAAACATAGGTTTTGGCCTTCCTTTTAAATGCACCTGTCGTGCTGACGCTTAACGTTATGTGATTTGCTTTATACTATTTGATTGGGATTTACATACACTATCCAAGTCACTATCACGCATTCTTTTTCCTATATATTTTTGCATAGTCAAATCTTTGTTGACCTTTTTGCCCAGTGGCCTTAAGCTTCCAAGGCTTCTATTTTGGTGACAAACAGCATTACAGCTGTCACCACCATATCCATAGTCTACGCAAAGCCCTGTTCTTCCCATTTTTCATCTAAGATTTTACAATTATGCAGGACATCGTTTTCATAAACCAGTCTGTCCTGAGTTTCAAAATGATTTTATCGTTAAAGCTTACCTGGAACCGCAAATTCTTCCCACTTCCTCTTCCAGTCTATTTCAATAGCATCTCCACTCGATTAGCTCCTCAACGATTATCCATACCCTTTCTCAGCGTCTCTTTCTATCGAACGTTCTCACTGGCCCTGCATTTTCATCAAAATATCCTTGGCACGTCAAAGCATCCTGCCAATTTAGAAAGAGCTTTGATTGTTTGTAAGCAAACCGGATATTCTAATATATGTTTTGCTTTCTGTTCTTTTTCGTCCTCGCTTTCAAGGTCCAATTGCAGTTTTTCTTTTCCAAAATCAAATATTCCCATTTTTCTCCTTTTCCTGTCTTAGCTACAAAAGTCAATCCTCCGGCTCCTGTCATCTCTATAATTCGTAACTGATAGCAATAGCCTGCTCATAGCTATTTCTCTTGTTGCATGGAAATACGGGGCGGAAATAGAAGAATAAAGCCCGCCTCCCCAAAGGCGAGCAGATAAATTAGTTACCCTGAATACGCTTAAATAATTTCTGTCTCTGGTCTAATACAGCATAAACTGTCATGTTTTGCACCATCCGCTTCGGCAAAAGACAAGATTTTTCAACACAAGAAACTAAATACTTGACGCCTTAATATGTTATATCTTGGTTCTACACTGATGTATGGATTATCTCGAGTTTCATAATAGATTTTCCAAATCGTCCAGTTTTTCAAGTGCTACATCGTTTCCAAAGTTCTGGTAAACAGAATCATTTTTACGAATCAGAGCGCCTACGTATCCGTTCTTTTCCACTTTATACTCAAGCCTAACCTCCTTAAGTAGCCTTCTGCAAATCATCGAATGTATCCCAATGGAGCCACTTTTCGTACTTAACATCCTCATCTGCTCGCTGTAATTTCAAAGCTCTATCCTTGTTCATTCTTTGTATTCTTCATAACCAAGAGAAACCGTATCGCCTCTTCCATTGCACGTTATACGATAGCTTCTCACGACACTGCTTTGGAGACTTCAGGTTACTAATGATTTCTAAGATCCGCTGACCGGGCGAGATTGTTTCTTGTAATACATAAGCATCAGAAATCACCTCGTTTCTGTATAGACACATTACTGTGTCACGATGGGTCCATAGGAATGCAGCTGGATCTGTGAATGGTATCGCAATGTACGTAATGCAATCCCGTATTCGTCAAGTAAAGAATCGCTCCGGAATCTTAAAAGCAAAATCTTTATCACAAAAAGCCTCATTGTCCTGCATTACTAAAAGGCGAGACAGCAAAGCGCTATCTCACCTTGAAACCTCGATTTTTATTCTCCACGTCAGGTACATTTGGTAAAGGAAACTCAAAAATTGTTTTGCTAACATCTCACAGTAGAACTTAGTAATTCTTCCCTCTTTATGTTCTTCATGAGAAAAGTTTTAGGATTTCCTGTTCCTTATTTCCATTTGTTTGTGGAGCTGTTCCACGCCAAGCTTCCTTATGTTCATACAGCTGAATTTCTACCTCTGCATAGTTAATCTTGTCCTTACTGCCCAATATCTTCATTTCCAATGTAGCTATCCTTCTTTATCCTATAAACACTTGTCAAACTCTTCGCATCCTATAAACACTTCTGCATTTAACACTACGTCTTTATCCATATGAAGGCAGAAGGTTGTGAGCATCTTTGAAACTGTGTACTTATTTTTACTGAGTCTTGGCTGTCAGTAATCTCCAGAACCAGCGCGAAAGCCTCTTGACCTCTCTCAACGCTTTCTGCCAACCTGTAAACAGATATACATCTTTATTATCTCTATCTTTTCCAGATAGCTCCACAATCTCTTTCTTTTCTCATCATCCTGATATGAGATTGGTAGCTCGTCTTCTCTAAATTGGAAAACTACACAATCTATTCAAATATTACTATTCTCGACTTTGAATCTCGTGATTGCTTGTCGCGTACCTCATTGCTTCTACTCTCTAACAAAACCCTCGTGAATAATATGTCTTATGATAAATTATACCATTAATTTTACCTCTTTCCATTTCCAAACCCTACAAATTGGCAAACTTGTATTTGTATTAAAATACCAAAAGTCCTTTTGTTCCTCCTATTTTCTCTGGCCAGTTCAACGGATCGCCCGGACGGTAAGACTCCCTCCACGTACCGAATAAATCCGCAAAAGATAGCATTGATCGCTCCACTTTCTGCTCTTTCCTATTTTTGCGGATAAGAAAAACACCTGATAACAGGTGCTTTCTTATCTCTCAGTCATAATCAATGTCAGCAATGTCTACCTCAATAGTTTCCTCAGTCTTTTGGTGAATTCCTACATCAGCAGAAAAGAATCCATCGCTGATTATTTTCAACAATAGCCGCTTCTCTTCCGTCCTTTAGCATTACTTCATCGTATTGTTTTAACTTTCATTCTTTGCAAGACCTTTTCCCCTTCTTATACGCTTCTTTTTGCTTCGTTTAAACTCATTTGATTTGCTCCGCCCTTATATAATCCGGATTGTCATTTTGTACGTGATCATCGTGCCAGCCGCAATTTTCACAAATATCAAAAGGCTATCTGCCGATAATGTATTTTTACCCGACGCACCCATTTTTCATATTGCTGTGCTTTCTCCATCTTGAAAGACTCCTTTTTCTCCTCTGGTAAGCTCCTCATTGTTATTTTATTCGATTCCGTATTTTTCTGCAATTCTTTTAATTTCTTTACCCAAACCGGATGCAGTGCTTTAACCTCCACTTCAAAGTGGACGATCTAACAGGTACAGGATACTCTCATTTTCACTAATCTCCTGTTTTCCACATACCACTTTATTCGCTCATCCGACTCTTGTTTCCGTAGATATTTTTCCCTTTCTGGGCATATTTCAAGAATAACTTCATACTTTCGCTTTTCAACTTTGCGGGCGACTTTAACCATATAGTGGCTCCGTTGTCAAGACATTTGGAATTTTTATAATGAATTGTCAATTTCTTTATCTGTAATCCATCTCTAATTTTACTTAATATTTTTCCAATATCTCCATCTATCAAATACTTCTATCTTCAATCTCACTTGGGCAAAATCTACTCCGTAATTGATACACGCATATACAGCCTTTTTATTGTCCATTGTCATCTGCCAGAATGGATACTTTATAATTACCGGTGTGTTTGCCCCTACACCAAGTTCTAAAAATAAAATATGCCTATTTTCATCTCGTTCTAAGAAAATTACAGTAATTTTCTGATGCTTTATACTAGCCTTCGTCTTCTACAAATGAATCATCTGCTCGAAGATTCATTGTTACATCTAAATTATCATCCGGACATTTCGGAATTAGATTGGATGGAATTCTCATAGATATGTTTTTATTCTCCGGCACTGAGAATGCCCCTGTTCATCCATTACAAAATCCTTGTGATTGCATTGTTTTCATAACCCAATCTTCATTATCATAGGTCTTTTGGGATTTCAGGTTCATACTTTGAAAACAATCCGTAATCTCCATGCGTATAAAAATAATCTCTTTTTATCAAAACCTGCTCTTTTGAAACTGATGATCAACATTTGTCGTAATTACAAAAATAATTCTTATCTTTTTAATACGGAAAACAACTCCCTGTAAATTGGTTTTGGTGGCTCGATATATCTGTTGAAATAGATATGCCTTGCCCACTTCATGCCCATCTTGTTTCATTATCGGGAAACGGATAAAATCCTCCGAATACATATCGTTTATTCCATATTTTTCTGCAAAATCAAAGTATTTTTCAAACCGTTCTCCATTATAGGTCAAGCCTGCAGAAGTTGATAAAGCCTGCTCCTGCACCAACTACAATAGCATCCGCACTTTGGATTTCATTCTTTAACATTTCCGTTTGTTCTTCTATTGTTCCTTTTTGCCGGAAACAACTCTTCCAACGTTTCCGGCTGCAGTTAAAGCTCTTTCTGAATTGTTTCTCTATATCCGTCCTTTTTAGCGTAATAATTCTTCATAATATTTTTATCCTCATCTTTAAAGACATTGAAAATGATTCTTTCCATGGAATCAGGATGTTTCAAAAACCACTTTTCTACAGTTTCTACCGCAATTTCTGCCGCTCTTTTTGTTTGGAAAATGAAATACTCCTGTTGAAATACAGCAAAATGCTACACTTTTTAAACCATTTTTCTAAGCACATATCCAGTGTATTTGTATAACAATCTGCCAGGCTTTTTCTAATTCCGATGTAAGATTGCCGCTCACTATGGGACCGACGATATGAATTACTTTCTTCGCCGGAAGATTATAAGCATCGGTAAGCATCGGAGTAGCCAGGTACAGCTCATAATCACTTCCATACTTTGACCTTAACTCCTTCATCTGACAATCGCATTCTTCTCTAAGCTGTACTCCCGCAAAAGTATGGATTTGATTGTCAATGCAAGTATGCATGGGCAAAAACAGCCGAGCATTTGAGATTCGCTGCATTAACTATTGCATCTACTTGAAGTCTTGTTATATCCCTTGCCAAATAGATAGATTTTTCTTTCATCACAGGAATATCCGGCAGTCCTACCACTACCTTTTTTCCGCATTACAATATGATAGGTATTCATCCTGCACTTGCATAACTTCACCGGGCAGTTTCTTTCGGCATACGAATATTCATAAGAGAACGGAGCAGACTTCGTTTCTCCCCATATTCTTTTGAACCTCTATATTCTTGTATTTATCGGAATCAGCCTTAATTCTTTCTACAAGGTAATCAAGTCTTTCTGCCTGCGTTTTCATTTCATTCATAGTTTCGCCTTCTTTCCACTGCACTCACCGGACATACGTTAGACAATTGCCGTGCACTTCATCATCCACAGTCGCAATTACAACGGTATGAATTTCATTCCTCTATACCTAAAATGGTGCTTTTATTTCCCTATTCTTCCAAAAAGACTCCGATTTCTCGGAGTCTAACCTTCGCCTCTTTGCCAAAAAGCTCTTTCATTCCGCTCTTAAATCATCTATTGTATACTTCCTCATCTCATCTTCCATTGCAAGCTGGATGGCTTTCAGTTTATCATCCAATAATGCGTGAATATTTCGTCTACGGGACACTGAGGATTAGGGCTGGTATAGAAAATTAAAAGAGGCTCCATTTTCAATAGGTTCTATTGCTTTTATACACATCGTAAAAAGTGATTTCTTTCAGCGGTCTTGTTGGAGATATTCCTCCGGTTCCTCTTGCTGCTGTAATCAAGCCCGGCATAACTTCTGCGTAAAATTTTTCGAATGATAACAGGATTTGTATTTATGCTGCAAAAAGTCACTGGTCATTTTATAATCGTCCTTAAAAGTATCCACACAGGTGAAAATATGCAAGGCTACTGTAAATCTGTGATATTTGCATAGTAATTTTCCTCCTACTATCATTCTACACTGTTATAATATCAAAGAGTTACATCAGAACTTTCCATTTTGATTTTGCCACGTTGCTTTGTCGGCTATGGTTTCCATAACATGCCCAGTGTTCTGCAATTTTTCCCGTTTTCAACACGGAATAATCGTAATAGGATGTAGGAGCTCCCCAAATGTTCCTTCACTAACGGCAAGTGCATAATCTCCATCAGCAAGTACAAAATGAGTCTTATTGTATATCATCTGTATTCCCTGTTTTCTATCATTGCTTCAAGTGCGGCACCGAGTCCTGAAAAGACCATCCAGCAATTGCTGTGTGCTGAATATAATTATCTCCATCAAAGTATGAAGTAAGCCTATCCGGATTTTCGCCCCGAAGAACATCTCCTACAAATCAGCAACGACTGTTCTTGTTTCTTCCTTATCAACCGCTTTCTTCTCAAGTTGCCGTCAATCTGTGTATGTCCTGATGGATTAGGTCCTGTTTTGGGCAGCTAAATTGTCTCAGTGTTCTGCAATCTTTCCCTCTGAGTCAAATCTGAAAATATCAGTGCTACCTGTTCTCCTGCTCCTGCAAAATTATATACTGTTTGTAAGACCTTATCGCCATCTTCAAATGCACGAATGTTATTAACCGTTGTTTTAACCGGTGCGAAGCAAGATATTCAACTGCTCCTAGCAAAGGCACCCGCTCCTGTTCCACCAGAGATTATGCTGAATATAACCCTCTGCAAAGTTCTTTGCCTTCCTTGTATCTCCGGATGCAAATGTGTGAATAAGTACCAATGCTTTTTCTTTGTTTGTCATGATAATTTCCTCCTAGAATTTCTAATTGTTTTTCTTAATGTAACCTTTGTGGTTTCAACTTGTAGTTTGTATATTATCACTTCTTAGATGTAATGTCGTAGTTACATCAAAAATTTTCAATTATTTTTAGTGAGCACATATGATATAATAAATATAGTAGATTATAATAGGAATAATAAAGCCACATCGAAACAGTTTGAAACATCTTCATTCTATAAGTAAAAACAAAAAGGAGTTTGCGGATTTTTAGGAAGTCCTCAGTTCTCCATGTCTGCATTGAAAACGGTAAAACAATCCTACCATCGATGTGCTGATAGATATTGCCTATGTATGTAATATCTTAAAAGGACCTGTCAGATAGTCTGTTTGGCTTGGAATCTTACTCTATTGCAAAGAACGGTTTGATTCTGTGAAAAACAAATCCATAGAGTATTGCCTCTACCACTAACACAGAAAGAGTGGAAGAACTTTCAAGAGATGAGAGTTTTGATTAGATACTTAAGAATAAGAATATGTTTTAAAAGGAGAGTAATGGAAAAATAAAACCGTATACAAAATTACCTTCCCCAATAATTGATGAAAAAGAAAATTCATTCATTAGAAGCTTTTAACTGAACGATATAATAAAATAATGACACCATCTAAACTCCATCAATTTGGAACTAAGGTAGATGGATAGCATACAAATGGAATGAAAAGAACTTGGTAATAATATAAAAAGATTCTATAATGGAACAAAGAGCTTTTGTTAGCGCCATGAAAGTTATAGCAAACGGATTTTCTATTGTTGAAAAACAGCCGCTAAAGTTCAATTAATGAAAACTGCAATTATAAACAAGATTAATAAAACAGTAACGGATAATGAAATAACTAATATAAACGAAATATGCCTAGCCTCGTTCTTATGACATTTTCAAAAATTGTTTCTAAATATAAAACCGATGATTTAGGATTAGCCTTTTGTAGAAGGTAGCGTAACCGGTGCATTTGGTTTTGCCGGGCTTCCTTTAATCTTGTACTAAGTACTTTCATTTATTATAGAGCCGTTCAGTCAATAGCTATGCATTATGGATATGATATTAAAAATGATTCATCTGAACTTATAATTGCTAGTGAAGTATTTGTGAAAGCACTTAGTCCTAATAGCAAGGGATCAAACGAACTAACAGATATAATAGGAAAAGTCATGATTTTTGCGGAATTAGTAGCAGTTAAACAGACAGTACGTGGACTGACTGTGGGCGCAAGAGGAGGAGTTTGTCTTTTCGTTGTTCAAATGCGAGCACTAGCAAATAATACGGCAGCATTAGAAAAGTGGGACAAAAGGTCTGGAGAAAAGTGTATTTAAAGGAATATTTGAGCAAATAGGAAAAACTTTTCACACTGTAAGCAGATCAATTCCTTTTGGAGGAATTATCAGGGGCTTTGTTGACACTGCTCAGTGGACACTGTTTTAGAATATACTGACATATTTTACAACAAACGATACTTAATGCAGATATCAGAGTCAATCAATTAGTTAATCCTGTGCAGATAATACTATTATTGATATATCGGATTTTGATGAATAAAAGCAAAACGCTAATCAGTCATATACCGATTAGCGTTTTTGAGATTCTTTCGTCAAATGGTGTTGGTAAGTTTTTGAGAATAAAATCAGGATTTAAGGTGAGATGGTGTTTTGCTGTCTCACGCTATAATAACGGAACAATAAGACTTTTGCGATAAAGTTCTATTTTTCAAAAGTGGACTGCAGTAGCAAAAGCGATGAGGTTTTGACATAGTTATTGATTCCCTTCTAAACAACCGTTGGAAATCGCATGCTGTGAGAGTTCTCCACTAAGGTAAAATGCTGTAATGAAGGTTTTTATTGCTACTTTCATAAAAGTCCGAGCAAGTGGCAGAATATTCGAGTAAATGATTCTTTAAAAGCGGCGGCGTCCTTTTTGCTTGATATCCTGTAAAAGGCTGGTAAGCCTCATAAGTGGTCTTTAACGTATCATCAACTGATATTGTATCCTCTACAACAGAAGCGGAACAAGCATAAAAGATTTAAAGTGTATCAGCAGTACTGCATAGTTTAATTGAGCGGCGGGAAGGAGCAATAGCTTCCAGTAACGCTTCGAACGTTTATAAGCGATGAAGAGTGAAACTGCTTCATCCATGGATTCTGGTTTTGATGAGCGACCGGCTAAACAATTGAACGATAAAAGCGGTCTAAAACAATAGAAGCGTTCGAAACAGCTCGTTAATCAAGGAATATAAAGGACTATATAAGTCGATACAAATGAGGCTCGGACATTTGCTTCTGGCGACTTTGGAATAACGTGGAAATAGTTTCGCAGGGGCAAAGCTGACGGTTTTCAACGATATCAAGGAGCCGGTGGTTGGCCGCATCGCGAAAATAAAGCTCATAGTCCCTTTGGCGTTTTTGTCGTTTAAACTCGTCAAAACAGAGCGATTCCGGCAAAGAAATCAAAGTCTGGAGCGAAGGAAGAAAACTGGCGATCAATGCATTTAGAAACGGTACTATGAAACGAAAATGCATTCGGGCAATATCCTTTTCGCTAAACATAAGTTAAATCATTTTCAAAATATGTTGCCTTTGCGGGATTGGGATAAAGCAATGTTTTTCACAAAGTGAAACCACAAAGGTTTTGCCACAGGATTTACAGTTTGCTTTCACCAAAAGCCAAACACGGATAAGCGCCAAGATGCTATGTTTCGTGCTTGATAATATTGTTTTGTTCTGTACACCCACATTTCGAACAGCAGGTAAGAAAATAGCTAAGGGGTAGCATGAAAAACCTTATAAACAATGGAGTTTTGTTTTCCTTTCTGTAATTATTTCAGAAAAATAATATTTTATCTTTAATCCAAGCATTTTTAAGATATAATCTTGATGGGACATATGTACCTCCTTTAAATAATTTGTGGTGATTTTATTCTACAGGTTTCATTGCTTATGTCTTTCTTTTGATAATGGCGTTAGCGGAACAGATCCATTACCAACACCAAAATTATACAACCCGTTTTTATATGCAATAATAAAATCTGCAAGCATTTTGCAACACAGCACTCACAAAACCTCTATTCATAAGACTTTACAGCCTGTTTTTAACTACTCCCTCTTCTTTTTATACTGTTCACTACATTCAAAAGTGTTCAAAATACAGTCTTTTAGTTTAAGGCATGCTGGGAAATTCGTTCCATTTAAGTGTGTTTTGGGATTATTTTACTATCAGTCAGTTCAGAATAAATTGTTTTACATCCATTATTACACGATATTAAAGATAACATTCTAAAATATAAATACTCGATATAAACTGAGTTTGTTAAGGTAATCTTGAGTTGTCTCTGAATGCCTTATCGAATAGAATTCCCCAATGTTGTCAATTCTTTAAATTCAGTAGTTATCATATCAGCAATGTCATTGTTTGTAATGCGAAAGTAATTTTATTAATGGAATCTTTCTTATCAATTCCTTCAGTGTTTTCAACCTCTCAAAAACATCCCATATTTTCTCAAGTCCTATCTTCTTTTCGTTATAATCAGCCTTACTGATATATATTTTGGACTCAATAATTAATGTCTTTAAATCTTTTTCCGTCGTACTCGGTACATTTTTATTAATTGGATTACTAGATTCATTACTAATATAGTTACCTTCAATCTCTAATTCATCTTCATTAATTAAAACCCACGTTAATAAGCTGTCTTTAACTAATTCTGGTCTATAATCAAATTCTTGACCAGAGCGACCATTTTACCACCCGATTTTACATGTTTGAGTTATATCTGGCAACACTATAGAATATTTAGTTTTTCCTTTTCCCATAATTCTTCAGATCCATTTCTTGCGCCCAATTGTTTTCAATTTTACCTATATCTTCTTGGATAATATTAAAAATTTTATGCAATGAATATTTCCTCCAACTATACTATAAACCTAAAACATCATTATTCATTATATTAATCGCTTTTTGCTCCTGTTTTATAAGCTTCATATCTTAATTCATTTGCTTTTTAAAAACTAATGAATCTATCTTTTTCTACTATTTTTCTATTTTTAATATTGGCATGAACATCTCCCCATACAACTATTATCTATCATATTAACAACAGAACCATAGCTTTTGCCTTTTTATTAATAATTGCCCATAATCAGAGTTTAGAAAACAGTAAATATATCCAGGATAAATTTTAGGAGCTACTGAAAACATTTTGACTTATTGCCATATTCTCCATGTGTTTTAGGCATCTAACTACTTTTCCCTATTGTTCCTCTATCTATTACCAATATCCAATTCTCTTTTACTCGCAAGTTTCTTTTTCGTATCTATGAGTTATATACGAGATATTTATCTGTTTTCGGCGATAATTGTGTAATTTCTTTTCCACCAATAAAAGGATATCCCTGCCCTTTTGTACATAATTTCTTTTAAAAGACACCAGCCAAAATTATCCTATCCTGTAATCTATCTCTCTCAATCTAAATAATTCAGCATTCTTGCTTAATATTTTCTATTACAGGGAACTACGGTTTGTATGATAATTTTCCTTTCAACCTACCGTTTAATTCACTCAATTTAACAGGAAAAAAGAAGAATTTCTTCACTATAAGAAAATGCCTCTTTTCCATATCATCCATAGGTGGAAGTTCTAATTCTTCTATCATTATTTTGGTAGCTTCATCTATAAGACGATTTGATTCATCTCTATTAGCATACGAATCCATTATTAAATCATATATCTTCTTCTTTATTATAAAGGGTGCATCAGGAATTAACATCTCTTTAAGATGCTCCGGGTTCAATATGTGTAATAACTGAACCATAGCTATTTGTTTCAAAATATTATTCCCATACTCAGATTTCAAATAGCGTAAACATATCTAAATCTTCTTCATTTCTAAAAGATGTTCGTATTACGTCATCTGAAAAACCTTGTTTTTCAAAGTTTTAGATACAATAGTTACATTGCCGATAGTGCCAGACCTTGTTAATAATAAAAGTGCCTATTTCCAGTCTTAATTTTTCAATAGAAGCTTTTGTTAATTTTGAAATCCATTTAGTTGGTTCAGGATATATATCAGTCATTTGAAAGGAGATAAATTCTATTCCTTCACCTTTTTCACAATAAATTCTTTTGAACCTTCCCGGATAAAAAGCTATCTTCTATTAAGCCCTCATCACCATCAATTGTACTAAAGGATACTTTCCGTTATTCAAAACATTTCTAATATGTTGAGATTCTACATCAAATACCCGAGCATCAAATCTTTTCCTTTATTAATAACTTCATAAGAATACACTTGACCAACCTATACCATCTTTAGAAATCAACTATTTTCTATAAATCCTATTACTGTGGCTGGAATTTACCATGATATTCCCTCATTTATTTTCCATTTTCTAAAAATATTTGGAATAAGTATTGTTTGATCATCAACAGCTTTTCTCTGCTTTCCATTGAGCGGTTTTAAATCCTGATGATGTTTCATCAAAGTTTATATATGTTTTGTTTTTCCGGAACCATAATCTCATTTCCATCATTATCTCTCTTGAAAAGTGTATTGCCTCTCTTATCATGTCAATTTTATCAACTATAGCCATATAGATATTATAATCTGCCATTTGCCAGTTGTTTCTTCTTTTGAAATTCTTCTTCAGTTTTCTTTTGTAAAATCAACACGGAAATTTGAGTACCATTCCTTGAGTTGGAATGTATCTTCATGCAAATCAATACTTGCAATTATTTTTAGTATTTTTGATTAACCATTCTCTTATATAACCTGTTCCCAGTGAACCAAGTAAAGCATCAGGGTACAATTCCCATTCTTCCACTGGTTTTCAAAAATTGATAGCAACGTTCTATGATCATTTCTGGTGATACTGAAGATTGGTATCTATCAGTAATAGTCCATTTACCAGTTTTTCTTATCTTGCTTTGAAATTTTTGCCAAATCAAATTGGCTTAATAGCATGGTCTTTAATTGGAATCTTACTTCCGAATGGTGGATTTGTAACAATAACATCAAAAGTATCCTATACTATCTTTATTGATGAGTGTTTTCTTATCTATCTGCAACCTTCTTTGACAATCTTGTTTTTAAAATCATCTGTCCATTCATGCGGTTGAGTAAGAATTATTCTGCAAAATATTACCACTGCCATCATTATTCATTACCATATTCATTTTTGTAGCTTTAACTAAATCAGGTTTATATCAAATCCAAAAATAATTGTTCATAGCCATATCTGAGTGTCTTGAAGGCTTTCTTTTCAAAAATCGTTTCCATTCAGATTTTAACGCCAGTTTCTTTTTCAAATTCTATCTTCAGTTGCTTCATTGCATAGGTCATTGCAGTTGCAAAAACCTCATGTTCCACAAGAAGAATCCAATACCTTTTCGTCGATAGTTGGATTTATCATTTCTACTACCATCGCCATAACATTTCTTGGTGTAAAAACTCTCCCCCTATCGCCAGCAAATTTGACCAACAATTTTCCTCGTAAGCTTTTCCTTTAATGTCAATTCTTGTATTAAGTAAGCTGTATTTTTAGATTTCACTAACAATATATGATAATGTTCTGGGGTTAAGTTTTATAGTGTCATTAGGATCAGACATTTTTGCATTCTTTTCTTTTTACGCGGTCAAATATCAATTCTATTTCTTTTAACCGTTAATTGTCCATCTGAATTAGAGCGTTCTTCACTCGTTGTAGAAATTCAAGAGCCTTTGGGATATTTCTTTCATCTTCAATTTTGCATAACTTTAAGCAACTCAAAAATGCTGACTGTTTCTGCATTCCTTCATTTACATAAATGTGATTGTGGCAAGTCTTAAATGTAAATAAAAATTTGTCATCTGATGCATTTCTTAAGTGAAGCTCTCTTCGGACGATTGATATCATCAATATTGCCATCTGCAGATGGTATATCATTGTAATCCATAAAACTGAATTACACCTTTATCATCAGTAAATTTTTATAGAAACAAACTTTTCTTTACTATTTGTCCCATCCCATTCAGCATTGGGACAAGCGGACATATATGATTTTAATTGAGCCACGCCATCCTTAGCATTATTAGCTTCTATCTTTTCCTTTTACATTCAATTATTATCTTAATATTTTCTTGTATCTGTTTCTTCATCAGGAAAAATTACAATGTACTCTTTTCTTCCCAGAACCTATTTGGACAGTATATTCAACACATATTCTATCTCTTGAGTATTTATGTTCATTGACAAGTCTCAACAGTTTGTCTTACATATTCTTCTAGTGTATCATTTCTGAAATTACCATCAATATAATCACAGATTTTACCATCGGAATAATTACCACTTTCGTCTCCATTTGATCTTCCTCCGATTTTTATGTTTGAATTTTCATAATATCTCCAACCTCAACATTCAACACAATGCATATCCTTGCTAATACATCAAGATCTATTCTTTTCACTTTGTTATTTGCATGGGAGTTTAATTGACTTCTTTGTAACTTAGCATTTTCTTCTAGCCAGTTTTTACTCAATTTCTTTTCACTAAGCACATCATCTATTAAAAATATAATTTCATTACTCACCACTTATACCTCCTATATTTTAAAATATTATACCACATCTAATAACTACTTACAACTGTTAAAATATACAGCTGTAAAAAGTTATTAGCCCTTCATCGTTGTAAATCTTTCGTCCTCTTCAGCAACAGCAAATGAATCCCTTAACTCTTTTGAAATTTCTTAATAGATTCCTTCATATCATCAATATCCTTTTATACAGTACTCTATTTGATTTACTCTCTTGGCAATCTGATTTAGTTTATTTGTGCATGCAGTAATGTTGCGTATAAATCTCAAAGGCTTCTGATTAACTTCATAAATTCCTTTTCTGAAACTGTCATATAAAGTGGCTCATGCTTTTTGCTCGCTTTCTTCTTTCCTTTCGAATAATTCTTTTTCTTTATCTGTTAAAATTAAATCTCAACCTTATATTTCTTTTTCTATTTTCCATCTTAAATATCACTCCTTCTATTAAGTTTTTGGGTCTTAGGGTTCTCTCCTAACAAGCTAAAATGTTTCTTGAAATTAAATCTCCGATTTGATTTCCGGAAGTCGACCCTTTTTCGTAGTGTGCACACACACTTACTGTGCTTACTAATAAAAGTTCATGCCATATTCATTTATCAAGCTTTTTCATAGTCTTAACTATCACGAGAAATATTCCCTGTTTTATTTCCGTAAAATCTACAAAGTTAAAAATTGTCGCTACCACTACCTCACTACCTTTTCATATTAGGTAAAGAGTAGCGGTAGCGGACTTTTCAAAAACAATAGAGATGGTATGTCCTCTGGATAACCTCAACAAAATCTGCATTTTATATTTCGTTTTGTAAAACTCTTACTGACTCGAACCACTCCGTCGAATTCTTGCCTTCTTACTTTTTTATAGACGGTTCAAGTTTTCCATTCATCTGCCATTTCATTTTACCATAAGTTCGAAAATACTTTTCATTAGTTTCAGGGTATCTACTTGTAGGGTCAGCAGGCATAACAAATCTGGGTGTCTGATTTTGTAGATTTCCATTCCATAAAGCCTAGAAGTTTTGAACGTGTCTGTTCTCACTCTTATGAGTTTTGAATAGCATAATCAAATCCGTTCTTAGCTCTTTCGGTAAAGTAAAAATCATGAAGTTTATTTTCATAAGATACACCGCTTCTGCGATAGCTCCTTCAAAATCATGTTGAACAATATTACGATGTTCTTCCTCTTGTGATAGTTTTCCAGTATAGGAAGAATACTACCATCATACATGATTGGTAATTCAATATTTTCGCTATTCACTTTCACAGGTATATACCGTCTTTCTCAGAAAAATCCCCTAAAAATGTTGCATCATTTTGTCTTAGCAATCAAGATACAAGTTCTCTTTACATCCATTGAGAAAACCGTTCGTATGGAAGCCTTATAGTACTTGTTCTTGCCGATATAAACAACAGCTTCATCAGCACTTTTTCGCATTCTAAGGCTACAAAATTATTTCCAATTCACTACAACTTTTCCAACAAGTTACTGACTGCATCCTTACCTTTGATATTATTTCAATAGAGCAGTACCATTCGGAAAATAATGCCAGCTTCTCTATAAAACTGGTTTTGCCCTACCTTGAATTCCCATAAGAACCATCAGCTCATCAAACTTGCATCCGGGATTAAAAACTCTTTTTACCATCCCAACTAACATATGTTCCATAATCCGGGCATTTAATTTTGTATCTTCTGCTCAAGGTATTTTGGAAGCTTAATTTAGATATATAACTCTACTTTCATGTACCGACGACTGCATATACATAGCTGGAAAGATTTGCCTGCTCTTTTATGAGCAATAAAGGTTATAACATCGTCCATTCAGTTTTTAGAATACTGATTCCAAATTCCCTTTCTATTTCCACCCCTATTTGTTAAATGGTCGTCCATTTTCCTGATCTCATTTTTCTCTGTGTCTCCTTAAGCATTCCAAAAAGCCCGACACTGTCATCTTTACATGTATCAAAAGAAAAATTGTTCCGTCTATTATCTTCTCTTCTTTGCAGAACAACGGATTTACAAGCTCTAGTAATAAGATTAGTGGTATTACTTTTTAATTGGCCCTTATCGGTATATTCAAGTTCTCTATTTAGGTAATCTGATAATTCATCATCACTAAGTACATTTGGCCAGTCATTCACGATTATCACCTACACTCTGTGATGAGTTATAATCCCAGTATTTTCTGATTTCCATATTGAGCCGCTAATACTATCTTCCAAATATCTGATATATCTTGCTTCATCTCTTTGCTTCTGTCATCGCTCCGATTTAAAAGCGGACATTAAAAATATCTCTTTCATCAAAGCTTCATCTGCGTGTATAGCTATTTAATAATAGCAACAGCACATCATCTTCTTCTGGCATCTCCGCTTGCATATTGTTCCTTCAAATAAACCTTTAGCTTTTCTATTGTCGCACATCGTTTCTATGATTTTAGGTATATCAAGGCAGTGTATCATTATCTGATTGAGATGCTCTTATTTTGCTCTCTAACAGCTCTTTTTAGGCGCAAAACACTCATAGTATCCTATCAATCTCACTCTGCTAACATCTATGATGTTATTTGATATTCCATCAATGCTGTTTCCAATCCATAGCGATACATCTGTTGTTTTGATACATTTCCACTTTCTCAATTTGGTTATTAGAAATTGGCAGCAATTTCCCCTTTTGCAAAAATGTGAAGTCCCTTTACCGGATTGAAAGGCTTTCAATATAAGTGTCATGAGAAATCTCTGAAAACCTTTCTCTCATCACAAGATACATTGTTGTCCAAGTCAATACACACTGCAAACGGATCGTCTTTACTCAGCTACAAAAGACAATCCGTCACGGTCACTACTCTTTCCAGGTATTAACTGCCGTTTCACAAAATCTTGCCCATTGTTCTTTATTATTCAGTCATCAGATTTGAAAGTAATTGGACTCACAGGAAGCTTGAGTATCCCTTCCCTTTCAAATCTATTTTTCTGATTCTCTTAAACCATAACCATTGTTTATACTGTCTTAATTCCATAGGAATATTTTGTTTATACTGTTCCGCTTTTATCATGTTGTCCTCCAATCTATGGTTGATGACAAAAGTACAACCTGATAAAATAATCTTGTCGGGGATGAAATACCAAGTTGTACTTTCATCTTGCCTTTGGTCTTTATGGCTAAAGGCTTTTTCTTGTTCAATCTCTTCATAAATCTCAAAACCTACACAGCAAAATGTCCTGTGGCCTTCTTCATCTTAATTTTCCGAACTTTTTAATTACTCTTGTCAACTGAAATATCTCTTTTGCTTTATGGCATCCAAACTCTATAATCAGCTGTAATATTTATCTTGTATGTTCACCAAAGTTGTATAAAAAGTAGTCCTGTTTTGACAGTCCCTTATTTCGACTTGCTTTATCAAATCATGTTCTTCACTGAAAACTCTGAGATTCAAAGATGCGATTACCGCTTTCTGTTTTCTCGTTCTTTATCTTCTTTTCTTTTAATCTGCTTTGTCCTTTTGTAGAGATTCCGGTCTAAACTTGTTTCTTCATCCTCTTTCAATAAATCTTCCCAATCATTTTTGTTTTTACTCTCACCTGTGTTAGCGAATCTGCCATTTCTTTCTGCTTACTAGGAAAAAGATGTGCATATCTGTGAGGTAATATCAATTGACTCATGCCGACTCTATCAGCGATAGCTGTTGCAGAAAAACCAAGTTCAATTAGAAGAGATACATGAGAATGTCTCCAAATCATGCACCCTATATCCTTTTACGTAGCTTTTCTTCTTTGCTCCTCTATCCATTTCAGTGATGAGGAAGCTCTTTGAAAATGTAAATATCAAATCCTTTGACTTTCAATTTATAAAACCATTTCAAGTATATTTTGATTTCTTCAGTCAAAGAAATCACGAGCATAGCTACTTTCCGAATGCTCTTCTTCGTTTTTGGTGGAGTGAGTAATATTCTTTCCATCAATCCTTTGTATGAGATTCATCAATTTTATGGTTCCTGTCTTTAAAATCAAATTCTCTTTAGTCAGTAGGCAAACGCTCTCCATCGAAGTCCGCTCAATATAAAGATTTCACAAGGCATAATATGAATGCGTTTATATCCTTAACTGCCTTGATAAAAGCTTCATACTCTTCCTGTGTCAAAATAGCATTTCATCCACTTCTCTCTCCTTGGTTCCAACATCTCTGGCAACATTAGTTTTCAAGTTGTAGTATCTGCAAAGCATGATTCAAAAATGCTGCTAAGTTGAGCATGGATTGTGCGAGGTATGTCGGCGAGATAAGTTTGACCTCTATCATCTTTGGATTTTCATCAATTCATTCTGCCACTGGATAATCGCTACATTGCTGATTTCATTCATAGGTAAATCACCCAAATATGGCATTATTTTTGTTGCTTAACAATAGCTTCTTTCGTACCTTAAGTATTTTTCTCTGATACCGAGGATTTTTATCCCTTTTATAAAGGTTCAAAGAACCCTCGAAAAAGTCATTTCAACCGTTCCGGCTTGCTGTGATAGAAACTCTCCCAATTCAATGCTTCCTTCTTTGTTGAAAAGCCTCTCTCTTGTTGGCTTCTCTGCACCTTTTCCAATTCACATAGCTGAACTTGCATTACCAGATGCCGTAGCTCATCTCTCTGTGCACCCACCTTTACACCTCTCTAACTTCATTCCCCATAGCTTAATACTTTTCCATGAAATACTGTCGAGTTCACTTTTCCTCTTTGTGCTCGATAGCCGAGAGCTGTAAGTTCCTGATTCATTTCGTTGATCAGCTGATATGCAGTCGTTCTGCTGACTTCCAAAAATCTTGAACTTCTTTTTGCTGTCATGAATATCTTTTTGCATTTTTAGCCCTCCTTTCAATTCATACGTTTTTGCAAGGTTCTGCATCCATGTCTTGAGATAGGACGAGCGTCAATCTAAACATCTTGTGTTTTCTAACAGTTCGTATTTGAACTGTATATCTGTATTATAGTAGTTCATTTTCGTTCTGTCAAGCTTTATTATAAAATATTTTCTTCTATTATCTGCTGATATTAAGGCGTTATTTCGAAAATATTAAACAGAACGCTTATGTTGTGTTTTGTGATTATTTATGATAGAATATAAAAAGAAAAATTTTTAAGAGAGGAGTCCTGAAAATGATTTCCGGTAAGAAATTAAAACAAATTCGTTTGTTTAGGAAACTAACACAAAAAGAACTTGCCATCATGTCCGGATTAACTGATGCTGCAATTCGTAATTATGAATTGGGAAATGAGATCTCCAAACAAGGAACAATTAAGAAAAATAGCAGATGCACTTAACTGTGATATTTCAGCTTTAATCGACCATGAGCCAAATTCTATTTTTGAAATCATGCATATCATCTTTGACTACGAAAAGGAATGAAGTTCGTCCCTTGCAGGAAACGGCGAACCTACTGCACTACTATCTCATAGTCCACATTTTTGACGACTTTTTAATTGAATGGGACGAAATGAGAAAGAAACACTATAACGGAGAAATATCCGATGAAAATTCGAAGATTTGGAAGCTATCCTATCTAAAAGAAATCAAGATTCTTGAAAAAGAAATAAAAGAGGAAGAGTAATACACATACCCGCATAACCAGAAATGATTTTGGAGTTATGATTTGATTCTATGTAATAAATGATAATAGTGAGTGGAGTTTAGGCAGTTACAAGTTTTAGCAACTATAGGAAACTGATAGCCCTAATCATTTTACTGTTACAATAGTCCAATTTAAGAGGAGAATAATATAAATGGAAGCTTGAGCAAAAGCAAGGTGGATATATTTCATTCATTTTCAATGATGGAACTTATGTAGATATCCAACAAAATGACATTATTATTTTTGTAGGACAAATAACTGGCGAAAGAAGTCAATCCCTAAAAAGATATTTATGCACTGTCTTCATCCCAACTACAGTTGTGTCCAGATATTGCTATAACAAAATATACTACTCAAATCAAAGATTTGGTGATAACATTCCCAAAACAACCACAAAGGTTCATATACTGAATATATGTTCTCAGGCGAAATTTCACTTATTATGCGCAGCACACAAATGAGGATTTTCTAACAACCTACTTTTGACGATTTTTCCAAGGTATTTGTGGCTAATTTGGATACAACTGCACGGTTAACAATTTGTAATGCATAACAGTATAACGAAAATTCACCCAAAGCAACACCCTATTCACTATCTATTTGATATTAAAATATCGGAAGTGGATATCAGCTAATTTTAGAAAGCCTTTGGGATTGAGGGTTACTCAAATATCCTAAATGGATCTACAATTCCGCTGTGTGGGTGAACCAGTAAGATTTGATAAAGAGTATGAAGATGAGCAAAGCACGGCAGGAAGCTTATGCGGATATACTCGAGACTTATAAACAGGTTCAAAATCAAGGAGATGGTATAAAAGTTTTACTGGGATTTTTGCTCTATTTGATGCTTGACTACTTTTTGTACCTTTCTAATTGATGAACCTGAATCTTTTTCTTCATCCGCCTCAGGCGCACATTATGGGTCAAATAATCGGTCAAACGTTATCAGACAAACAGCAATGCTTCATTTCAACTCATAGTGAAGAAATCATTAAGGGTCTATTAGAGGTTTGTCCAGAACGAATCAAAATCATTAGAATTACTCGAAAAGATGACACACATTACTTTTTGGTTCTTGATAATGAGTAGATTCGAAGATGTATGGAATGAGCCTTTGCTAAAAATATTCCAACATAATGTCTAGCTTATTTCATAACTCTGTTGTTTTGTGTGAGAGTGATTCTGACTGTAAAATGTATTCAATTGTTGAAAGCTACCTTAAACAATTATCTGGAAAGTATTCAGAGACTCTTTTTATTCATTGTGGCGGTAAGCAGCGTATGTCTAAGATTGCTTTGGCACTCCGGCATTGGAAAATTGACGTAAAATTGATAGCAGACATAGATGTACTGAATGACAGCAGTATTTAGGGGATTGTAGAAGCTTTTTGGGAATCGACTGGACAACCGTTTCAAAGTGATTACAACACTATTGTAGGAATGGTGCACAGTCAAAAGAAAAGTCAATAGAAATGATGCCAAAACAAGTATTAACAGAATCATTGATGGCTCTCAAAATCAAGATTTATCAAATCGAGAAATAAAGAAATACGCAGTTATTAGTACTATTTCAAAATGGAGACAATCAAATCGGCAGGAACAACTGCTATTCCATCTGGAGATGCAGCTCAGGCTTTTAGGCGATTGAACGAAACGTTACAGCTAAACGGCATTCATATTGTTCCAGTTGGGGAGTTGGAATGCTTCATTAAAGATATTGGAGGGCACGGACAGAATGGACAACAACGTGCTTGAAGCATATCCCCCACATTGATAACCCGGTATATAATCAAATTAGAGAAATTTGTTGGGAATCTGAATCTATAATGTTGTTATATATGGACTTCCCAAAATGTTTTGTTATATGGATTCAAACCATTTACAGACTAACAAACCCCTGTTTATCAGGGCGAGCTAATGAATATGTCTCCTTTGCGATATCATATGCTTCACATACAAGCAGAAATAGCACTAAAAGTCAAAAAGACCGTAACAACTGAGCTACGGTCTAATATTCATTTGTAAAGCCATTGGAAGCTATTATTGGATTTATTCTTTTTGAAATCTTTACCCAATTTTGTCCCAGTCGCTCGTTTTAACAGGCTCAAAAGCCTTGTTTTCAAGCCATTTCTGCGATTTTTCGCCCTCTACTCCCACTCAATCGTTGCCGGCGGCTTGCTGGTAATATCATACACAATCCGGTTAACCTCCTGCACCTCGTTAATAATCCGATTTACTGATTCTTGCCAGCAGATCGTGCGGGAGTTCTTGACCAGTCGGCGGTCATAAAGTCGGAAGTATCGACCGAACGCAAAGCCAAGGTATAATGATAGGTTCTCTCATCCCCCAGTACCCCGCACGCACGCGGTTCGTCAGCACCGCAAAATATTGCGAGGCTCTGCCGCAAATCAGTTTTTCAGCTCCTCTCGGAAAATATAATCTGCCTCCGCAAAATATCCAGCTTTTCTTTCGTAATCTCAATCATCGAATCGCCAGTCCGGTCCGGGAACGGTGCCGAGATACCAAAAACTCCGGGAATCCCAGCTCTCTGCCTAAGCGTCTTACCTCATCTTTGAACAAATCCCGCAGACGGCTCAACAATCTCCTTAAAGTCCACATGATCCGGCAATCCCCACGTTATGATGCGATTTAATCACCGCCGCATCTTTCGTACCGCTTTCAATCACGTCCGGATAAATCGTTTCCTGTGCGGAAATCGACCATTCAATCTTCTTTGCCTCTTCCTCAAACACTCTGATAAATTCCTCACCAATGATTTTTCGCTTGGTTTCCGGATCCGTTACCCCTGCTAATCGGCGCAGAAAACGCTCCCCGGCATTCACCCGAATCATATTCATATCAAACTCGTTTGCAAAGACGCTTTCTACCTCATCACCCCTCATTTTCCGCATCAAACCGCGATCGACAAAAATACAGGTTAGCTGTCTGCCGACCGCCTTATCAGTGACACTCCCGCAACCGAAGAATCCACGCCGCCGGATAATGCCAGCGGCACCTTTTTATCCCCGATTTTGGCTCTTAATTTTTCAATCTGCTCCGCCGCAATCTCTTTCATCGTCCAGTCGCCCGCATCCGCCATGTCCGGAACAAAAAGTTTTCCAGCATCTTTTGTCCTTCCGGCGTATGCCACCTCCAGGTGAAATTGAACGCCATAAAGCTTGCTATCGGCATTTTCCATTGCCCCAACCGGACAAGTATCCGTCTCGGCAGTTACGCTCAAACCCTGCCAGTGTTTGATTAACATAATAAGTATGGCTCATCCAGCTACCGGTATTTACGCTCACTCCCTCAAACAAAAGCACTATCGGGCTTTTGTAATCCCGCAAAATCCGCTTTCCCGTATTCCGCTGTACCGCCTTTTTGCACCTGTCCGCCCATCACATGAGCTCATCAGCGCTGGCGTGCGTAGCAAATCCCCAAAATTGGAATTCACTGCCTCAAAATTCCCTTTCCACCTTAGGGGCATCTTCTGCAGTCACCACATTGGGGCCACCGGTAAAAACATAATTCCCTTTGGCTTGCGGCGAATCCAGTTCCAGCGCGACGTGTCATGAGGGCGGCACCTCACAATAAACTCCGGCGTCCCTTACCCGTCTGGCAATCAGCTGATTGTATTGTCCGCCAAGTCCAATACAATAATTAATTCATGTTTCATAGCTGCTCCCTCTCTTATCGGTACGATAACAGGAAGCCCAAACACAAGCGACTTCCTTCCTATCCTTTTATTATAACTAAAACTCTTTCCGCTCGTCAAGCAAATCTTTTCGAGTAACTTGCCGATTAGTTTCTCCTCAAACATGATATTTCTCCCGCATCTCCTCCTTCAAAAGCTTTCCGGTCTACCCTTCTACGCCATCCAACAGTTGATAAAAGGATTCGTTTTTCTTTTTTTCGATATAAGCCATTGCCTGCCGGATTTTTGCATGATTTCCGCATTTTTCCAAATCCGTTTCCATATAATTCCAATATGCGTTTAATGTTATCATCACCAATGTCTTTTCATAAAAAGCTTCACGCAAGCAACGCTAAACTCCTTCATCCGCCCCTTGTCATAAAGAGGGTCTCATGACCAGTTTAGCACAGGATATATGTCTGCGCAGTCCTACCGGCAAGCGTATAAAGCCCGATGAATGTTTTTCGTTTTTATTTCTGCCGATTTTATACCCGTTGATTCGCTGCTTTTTGAAATTCCAATCGTCATATACTCGGAATTGTATTTTCTCGGTAAAGGTTTCAAAGTCTTCAAACTCATCCCGCTCACTATAAATAAACTTCTTTTCGACTAAGTAGGGGTGTTTCGCCTTTATATTCCTCCACCACCATCTCCGCCATCACATACGTTTTTCCCAAAAGCTTTTCCAAAAAAACAAGTCTATCGCCATCTGATAATAATTGATGACGAACTCACTGCTTTCCGCCTCCTTGTCCAAATACTCCAGAAAACCGCTATTTTTTAACCAAATCGATATTAAAAATATTGCCGGGTAAAAGTTTGACTGAAACGAAACCAGTTTGAGCGTATCATAGGCGGATTCAGATAATTGACATCGCATGGATTCCCATAATCTGCTCTAATCTGCGAATACTCTTGTTTGGCATCTCGGATAACCATTAAAAATCTCATCTAATTTCTCCAGCCTTAAAACATCGGTATCACAGTTAAAAGAGCAGATACTTTGCCCTTGCCAATTCTATCAATTTTTCACATTGCCGTGATATCCGAGATTCCTGTCGTTTCGGTGATAAACCAGCCGACTGTCCTGCATATTCTTAATCAGTCCATAGTATTCCGGTAACGTCGTCGAAGCGTTATCGGATAAAATTACCTCAATTTCATAGTCAAATGCCGCCTTTTAGCGTATGCAAAATATTACTAAGCGCAAACGTCCCCCGTTCCGCCGATGGGATTCCAATGAAAAGCGGCGGCCTTCTCTCACATTTATGAGCCAGCCGATACGCATGAGACCCGCTCTCTTATTTCTGCCAATTGGTTAACCGGACCGGCATCATACATAATGATATTTCTGGGAAAATAATCTTCCGTACGGAGAAAGTGCTTTTCAAACTCAAGCTATCCCGAAACAGCCGAAGATTCTCCACCTCGTTCGGACTATATTTTTATCTGTAAAAAGCTTCTATTTCCGGACCGATGACTGCATACAGCTTCCGGTTGATTTTTCATCTCCTCTGCGAGGGCAAAAGGGTTCATCATCTCTTCTCCGTTTTTCATCAGCGTAGAATAATCCGAAAAATCTGTCCGCTTTTTGATGATGTTATCCACTTCTGTCAATTCATTCTTAATCTTAATCAGCTTTCCGGCAGCCCATCTAAGATAAAATCAAATCCCGTTTCCGACGGCAGAATATAATAACTCAATTTTTCGGCATCCACCGGATATTCTAACAAAGAGCCATTATCTATTACATTTTCCTTTTATTTCCGCCAAGTTTGGTTCAACAAACGCCGCCATGAGAAAAATCCATCAGCTCCTGCGGCGCCGCTCCATCTTTGTGTACAGATACAAAAATCTCAAGTGCGGTCTGATACCTTCTCTGCTTCAAACATCTTAAAAAACAGCATCTGCGTCTTTTCCTTTAATTCTCCTTGCGCTTCTCTTTCCCTTTCCATCGCATTGTCCTTTCCCGGCTAAAATATCCATTCTCTATCAGCGGCAAAGCGTTTCCTTGTCTCCTCGCCCTACCGGTATTATTTTTCCCCGCAAACCTCCGCAAAAAGTCTTCCATTTTTTCTAAAATATAGTCCATTTTTCGGCTCGGTAATTCCCGGATAAATCCCGATAAAAACATATTGTCTACAATCTTATCCGTATCCGAAAGCTCTCCGACAATCCGGCAGGCAATATCCAAATACGCCGGCTGTCTTGTAATATTTCACCAAATAGCCGCCTTGTTAAAATATTATTTTTCTCCAAATACCGGATGATATCCTTTTGGGTGAAATACGGTTGAGGCTTAACCGTCATCGGAAACGCAAACCATGACGGATCAGCGTTTGCCTCCTCAACCGGCAAAAAGCAAATAATCTTCCAGCGCTTTTAAAGCCTTCCTTTAACCTTTGAAAGTTTTCTTTTTCTTTTTTTGGATAAAAGTCCGGCAATTTTTAATTGAGCTAAAGCCAATCGCCGCCTGCATATCAGTTTACCTTTAGGTTGTAGCCGATATGAGAATAAACTATTTATGGTCATATCCTTCCGGCATCCGTCCATGCACTGACCGCTAAAGCGTCTGCCACGCTATTATTTTCTCCCGGCTCACAGTGGCAATCCCTCCCCAATCCCGAAAGAGCGAACCGCCTTTCGATGACCGGATGATTGGTCAAAAACCGCACCGCCCTCGCCCATCGTAATATGATGCGCCGGATAAAAGCTAACGGTTGCCACATCGCCAAACGAGCCGACCATCTTACCATCATATAAACTGCCGACCGCATCGCGAGCGGTCCTCAATCAAAAACAAATCGTTTTTCTCTTGTAAACGCCGTTACGGCATCTAAATGAAAGGGATTTCCCAAAGTATGAGCAATCATCCACCGCCCTTGTTTTATCCGACAACGCCTTTTCTTTCATTTCTTCGATTTTTGATATTATAAGTGCCCAGCTCAACATCGACAAAGACCGGTACTAAGCCGTTTTGAATAATCGGATTCACCGTTGTCGGAAACCCTGCCGCCACCGTAATGACTTCATCGCCCCTTTTTAGCCGTTTTTCCCCCAAAGGGCGAGGTCAATACCGTCAGTGCCAGCAAATTGGCGAACGAACCGGAAGTCGTCAAAAGGCAGTACCGGTTTCTGCGTATACTTGGCAAAAGCTCCTTTTCAAACTTCTCGGCATAGCGCCCGTCGTAAGCCAAAAGTCTAACGACGCATCGACCAGATTCATCATTTCTTCTTCATCACCAAATCCTACCGGCAAAACTGATTAAATCCCTTGCCCGGCGTAAAAGCCTCATTTTTTCGGCTGGTGATACTCCCTGATAGTACTGCTTTACCTTCTCCAAAATCTCCTGTCTTAGCTTATCCAATTCTTTTCTCTCCGTTTCCGGTCAAATATCCTTTGAATTCGCTTCCCTTAGTGCGGTCTGCGGTCGCCAGCCGGAATATTTCATCAGCTTCGTGTTATCTCCTACATAACACATTTTGTTCATTGCTCGATACGGTAGCTCGCTCAAAAACGAAACAGCGCCGCATCTGCCCCGCTGACGTTGATAAACTCCCGAATAAAATCCCGAATGCGGATTCCCTGACCGGAGCAGACATTATATTCCTGATAAAGCGGTAAATCCTCTTCTAATGCCGCCAAAAATGCCGCCGCCCATCACCGGCATATAAATAATCCCGAGATCTGCTCCCCCGCCAGTCAAAGCCAGCGGTGTCTTTTCCTGAATGGTTCTTAAAATCTGACTGGTCAGCCGATACTCTGCCTCATATTTCCCAAACGTTCCAAACGGTCTTAGCGTGAGAAAAGAATGTGATACTTTTGCGCATGAGATCTTTACTTGACATCGTATTGGCTGCTTTTTAGCTGCACCATAAAGCGACAGCGGGGATATGCTGCCGGTTTCCTTTATTTTTCATTTCAGCTACCTGACCATATTCAAAGCAAGAACCGGTATTAGTAAACTTTTCGTTTTATTCTTTTTGACAAAACTCTAATAATTTAAGAGGAAAGTGATAAGTTCCCTCGAGCAATTTATCAATTTCTTCCTGCCCCTGGGCGACACCATAAGCCGCCAAAATTAAACGCTGACCGTCAAAGGAAAAGCTCCCCCGCCTGCTCAAACAATTCGTTTGCCGTCAATTACATTTAACCGGCTATATTGCTCATGGTTATAATACGCTTCCCGCTTTCTTTTTCTCGGACAATTACGCTGATTTCATAGTCATCATCTAACAGCCTGTCAATCAGATTATGTCCGATAAAACCCGTTCCACCGGCTACCAGTACTGATTTTTCTCATTGCTTTTCCTCCAAAAATGCCACGCAATCTGCCACATATGTCTCGCATCCCCCTTGCCTGCTCCATCTCTGCTTATTGCGGTACGCTTTTCCCATATCCACTTTGATTATCAACCGTTGTCCTTTTTCCCAGTCGCCACACAAAAACCTCTGTAACGTAGTATATTCTATTTCGGTTAAACTTGCAATAAGTTTACCTTCGTATTAAAAAGGTTTGCCGTTCTTTATCCCTGCCATAACGATTAGGGGATAAAGCCCTTACACCACTAAAAACACCGGCGGTGTTACCGCCAGCCCGACCTTACTGACATATTTAACCGGATAAGATTCCGCTTTTTACGCGCAGCGCCTTTGCCCACTTTAAACCCCGCACCACGCCGAATCAAGCATCACCACCAAATTTACCCCAGCCCGATTTTACTGACGTATTTAACGGATGCTCTGCTGTCAGCCCTACTCGCCACCATCCCAGCCACTGGGAATAAAGCAGCACTACCGTCAGTGGCAAAAGCAAAGACAATCCGAACTTTAGAGCCACTTTCGGCTCATTTCTATTCCATAAATTTCCGTATTTTTCTGCATCATTTTTCCTATCCAGTTCCTATTCTTTTTATCTGCTGGCTTAATTTTTACTGCTCTTTGGGCAAAACGAAATTAAACTTTATGATTTAACCAGCGCCCCTATTTCAAACCGCCGGAATCCTCTTAGCCCTAAATTTCTACTCCCATCTCGGCAATTTCCATTCCCTTATTCTTATTCTTTGTAAAACTGATTTTACGCTGTTAACCTTTAGGTTCTCCTTCGTTTTTCCTATAGGGAAAAATTTCTCACAATCATAAAAATCGTAACCGTTAGCAGTACGGCGAAAATCGGTCTGCCAAAAGAGCGCCCATAGCGGATAATCCTCGGACGCCGCCAGCGAAATCGCCCGCCGAAAATTGGCATCCATCATTCCCCAGTACCACCGCCAGCGTCATAGACGCAATCGAATACCCATACTTGCGCATAAAAAGCCCAGCGGTCCAAAACAACCATCACCAGCACATCAAATAGCCTATTATTGCCCGGCAAAGGAACCAATCACACATAGCACAATCACAAGCGGCAATAAAATCCTTTTTGGGAACAGAAAGCAAACGAGCTAAGCCTCGGCGTCAGTCCAGCCCCAATAGCGGCAAGAAAACACAGGCAAGCAGCCCCCAGCCAAAATCGCATGAAACATCGCCGGATTGGTTTTAAGAAACATTGGCTGGCTGCAAACCATACGCAAAAAAAACCGACAAGATTACCGCCGTAACGGCATCTCCGGAATTGCCAAAAGTCAGCAGCGGAATCAGCGCCCGCCAATGACGGCATTATTGGCTGATTCACCGGCAACAATCCCTCAACCGCTCCCTCTCCAAACGGGACAGACGGCTGTTTTACAAGCTTTTGTTGCCTGACTGTATGCCAGAAAGGACGCCACCGGCCCGCCGGCACCGGGCAATGCTCCGATAAAAGTACCGATTAGAGAGTAATAGCGACATTCCCAAATGCTTTAGCACCTCTTTTTTTGTCCGGACGATTTCCTTTTTGATTGGCAAAAACCGGTGCTGCGACTTTATCCCCGGCAATTACCGTCAGTACCTCCGATAAGCCAAATAAACCGACTAACACCGGAACAACCGCCACACCGGAACGCAGCTCTGCCAGCCCGAATGTCAGCTTAGGGATCCCCATCACCGAGTCCATACCAATCAGGCTGATGAAAAGCCCTATTACCGCACTAATCAGCCCCTTGAAAAAGCTCTTTGCCGTCAATGAGCCAACCGTTGTCAGCCCAAACAAAGCCAACAAAAATAATCTATTGGCGTAAAAATACGGTGCCAGTGCCGCAATCGGCTTAGCCATCAGCCCCAGTAAAGAAAGCTGAACACGCGCCGACAAAGAATAAATCGTCGCATATTTTAGCGCCGTATGAGGCTTTTGCCCTGCTTTTGCCAAAGGATACCCGTCCAGCGTCGTAACGACCGATGACGGTGCCCCCGGAATATTGATTAAAATTGCCGATACCGCTCCGGAAAAACACCAACCACATAGACGCCCATAATCATTGCCAGCGCATTCGGCGTACTCCAGTATAAGTTACCGATACCAACAGCGCCGTTGCCATAGTAACGAGACGGCCCGGAATCGCTCCGACAAATAGTCCGGTCAGTGCCCTAAAAAGACAAAAAAAGGATAAACTGCGGATTGATAAAATACGCCAAAACATCAAAAATCCCCATTCCTTTCTCCCTTTCTACGGTAACAGCACATGCGCAGCTCATGAAAAATGCCATAAAGCGTCAAAGCAGTTTCCTGCCGACAGCGGCCACAATCTGCCAGCGTCTTTCTCCCAACAGCCAAAAGCATTGCCGCTAAAAATAGCACGCTGGCAATCAGAAAGCCAAGATACGGCATCGCAATATAGTAAAGAAATATCCCCACCAGCGAAAGCCAAAACTTCATCGGATACGGGCGGCTGCTTTCCGCCCCGCTATTTTGCACCGTTTCCTCTAAGCCGGTTTCCGCCTTGCCATCAGAAGGCAGCTCTCCTTCTGCCGCTCCCGCCTTGCCATCAGAGGGACAGCTCTCTTCCTGCTCCCGCCTGCATCGAGGCAGCTCTCTCTCTTCCGCCTTGCCATCAAAGCGCAGCTCTCCTTCTGCCGCTCCCGCCGCCATTAGACAGCACCTTGTCTTGTGCCCGATTTTTATCTTAGTATTGAAAACAACTCTCCTTCTGCCTCTTCCGCTTTGGCATTTCGAATGGTCTCCTCATTAGACTAAACGCCAGTAGTAACAAAAATAGAAATCGCAGCGGAAACAAGTACGGCGACATCATGAGCAATCGCAATCTGACGCTGCTGAGATGGGAATAAAAAGCAAACTGCTCCCGATTCCAAAAATAAAAAGCACTGTAGTCCTTCGATTCTATATTTTTGTTTTCCAAAAGCTTTTCATTTATTCTCCCTATCGCTCGCTTAACATGCAGAAAAACAGCCGATTGCTATATCCCCCATATCATAGAGAACCGCCGAGCACAGAATACCACGAAACCACGACAAATCTTCTCCTCTACGGGCGAGGGAATCTGATACTGCTCGGATTATTTTTGCTACCCCGCATCCCACAATAGCCAGCAGACGACCGATTCCCCATTTTTGATAAAACTACTCGATATCCTTTATTTCGGATACTCGACATCAAAGCTCTTCTAAACTGTTTTGTTTGACAAACTCCTGCCACTTACTATCCAAGACCGCTTTTTCGCTGCTTGTCTAAGCGTTTCTTTTCACTTCTTCCGGACAGTCCTTTGCCACTACCAAGCTCAGCGGTGTAAATGGCATCGATAAATATTGCTCTGCCTCCGGCATCACTTCCAGTAGTGCCGGTACATCAGGGTACTGTGTCAGCCGCTCTTTGGCGGAAACACCCAGTAGTTTTAATTCCCGCTGCAGATAGGGCATTGACCGTTGAATAATTGGCATTGGTAAAAATCAACCTGATTGCTCAAAAACCGCCGTCATACATTTCTGCCCCCACTGCCATACGCCGTTAATGCCATATTTAGCTCCCAGCTGATTGTAAATCAGTGCCTGAACATGACCGGAACCACCGGGGCCGGTATACGACATTTTTACCTTACCCGGACGCTCTTTCATATCCCTAATCAAATCCTCTAAACTATTATATTTTTGAGTTCTTATTAACCACGATTACTTTCGGATCGTTAACAACTGCCATAATCGGGGAAAAATCATCGTAGCTATACTCCGAAATTCCTTACTCTTTGCGTTCCCCAAAAGAATCCGCCGTATAAAGAATCGTATAACCGTCCGGCTGAGCATCTAACACCGTTTTGGTACCTACCGAACCCGATGCGCCCGATTGATTGACAATCACAATAGACTTTGCCTAACTGTTTTTTCCAGCGCCAGCGCAAACTGCCTACCGGTTACGTCCGTTGTACCGCCTGCTCCGTAAGGAATAATCATCGTGATTTCCTTTTTGGGGATACGCCGCCCCTTTTTTGTTATTATTTTTGACAAGCCGTGATGCCCGTAGGGAATACCGCACTAACAGCCATACCATTGCCTTTTTCATTTCTTCCAATGCCCCTTTCCGAAGATGCCCCCATCAAAAACTATTCTTTATTCTGTTTTCGATGATAGCATTTCAAAGAAAGTTCGTCAATCCTTTTTCTTATTTTTATCTTGGCGAAAAAGTGGCTAAATAAACGTTTTCTTACTGTTCGCTCCATTCCCTTTCCTTTCCTCTGTCGCCTAATCGCTCTACTACGACAAAAGGTGAGATAGCAACGCCACCTCACCTTTTATCCCGATTTTATTCTATAACCCTTACAGCACCATCGGCAAGACACCTTTTTCCCTTACCATTTGACAAAGAATCCAAAAATAAGTTTGTATTTCCACCCTTACTGCTTATATGCTTACTCTTTTCCCTTTGCAAAAACTTTTCGCCTATTTTATGTACTCCCAAAAACAGCCGTTACTCGTCTTTTTCGACATACTCTAATATTTCTTTTTACCGTTTCTTCATCGCTAACTAAGGTATTGATTTCCCCGCTTGTAGTAATGCCAAAATCGCCCGAGTCTTATATCTCCCGCCGGCTACCAAAATATTTTTGGCTTTCATGGTTTCTACATCTATGCCTATTACTTCTCGGTTAATCAGCAAATCCAAAAATTCCCCATTGTGATCAAAAATGGGCGCATAAAAACCGACACCATTGGCTTTAATAATTTGCGATTGAATATCCGGATCAACGTAATTATCCCAAATGGCTAAGGATGTTGCATTGCCAATATGACCAATTCCGCTGATGATAACATCACGAGTCCTGAATCATATTGAGCGTATTTTTGACAATAGGGTATTCTTAATCGCCTCTCTGGCTTTGACATCATTGATATACAGAGGGCAATGCAGTCCATAAAGCTCCACCCTAAGTTTTTGCGCCAGCAAAAAGCCCAACGTGCCGGACATTTCAGAACTGCTTCCTGACTGAATATCACCAAACAGCTCTACCACCTTTAATATCCCGGTGTTCGGACTTTTGGGTATATTTTGCCATTGCCTTGATATTTCTCCCCAGAAATCCCCAGCACCATATCATCCTTCAAAATCTTCGCCAGCTCTCCGGCTGCTGCTTTTTCCACAATCCCGAATCGTTTTTCCTCATCATCATAGCTTTTTGGTAATCAGAACCTTCTCCACCCGAAAAAGCCTGCCGCATTTTCCGGCTTAGCTGTTGATAAGGATCCTCTCCATAATGAATGGTAATCTCACAATTTTTTTCCTCTCTGGCTTTTTGAGTAGTCAGGAAACTTTTCGGTCCGAGACAGGTAAAGAATCTTCGCAATTTCACTTTGCGTCTTATCCTCCAGATAATACATTTCCGCTACATCAATCAGCAGCTGTTTCTCATCATTTTTGCTCATACGTTTCCTCTCTTCCCGATCTGGCATTTTCATGGTCTTATGCTTACCGCCGGCACCGGAATAGATACTTATTTTTCATAAAATTCTTAGACCGATTCTCCTGCAGCATAAACCCAAGTTTTCCTCTCACCCTTGCCCATAATAAGCATTTTTACCATGTTTTTCTCAGATAGTGCTTATCCAGCAATTCCTGCGGCGGTGCTTTGACCTCACGGTTAATCTCTTCGGTTCGCAGTGCCATTTTTGGCAACTTCCTCCAGCACTCTGGCATTATGTACCGCTTCTATGGCACTCTTTCCCCAAGTAAATGGCCCGTGTCCGGTTAAAAATCACGCCAGCACTTCCAGTGGTTTCAGCTTTCTTTCGGTTAAGGTTTCCCACAATCACATTGCCGGTTTTCTTTCTCATACGCCGAATTAATCTCTGCCTTCGTCAGCAGCCGGCAACAAGGCACTGCTCCATAAAAATAATCCGCATGAGTTGTCCCATAGCAAGGAATATCACGGCCAGCCTGCGCCCATGACGTCGCCCATTCCAGATGGGTATGAACAATGCCTTTGATTTCCGGATATTTTTGATACGGCACCAAATGAGTCGGCGTATCCGATGACGGACGGTAACGCCCCTCTATCACATTTCCTTCCAAAATCAAGCACAACCATATCGTCGGCTTTTCATTTCATCATAACTAACCCCACTGGGCTTAATCACGACATACTTTGTTTTTCTCGTCAATGGCACTGGCATTGCCCCAAGTAAAGATAACCAAATCTTTGCTTTTTAGCTCCAGATTCGCTCAGCAATACTTCTTCCTTTAATTTTTCCACATTAAACATTTCCTCCCGCCTTTTGACTGAGCCAAGCCTTCGCTGCCTTAATCTGCTCCGCCGCTTCTGATTGGCTGACTTCTCTTTGGTTATCCGCCCACATTTCAATTAAAAACAGGCCCACGCATACTCCCATTCCTTAATCTGAGCCAATAATCCCACAAATCAACCGTTCCCTCGCCAAACGGCACACACTTAAACACATTCGGTTTCGTATCTTTTTAAATGAATAGCTACAATATGCTCCCAGCCCAGTTTTAATTCCTCAATCGGATCCTCTGCCCATCAGGATAGATTGCCTAAATCAGGGTAAATCTTTAGCCATGGTGAGCAATCTCATGGATATACTCCAGACACCGGCGAATCGTACCAATAAACTCTGTATCCATGATTTTCAATCGACAGCATCACATTGGCAGCTGCCGCGCCCTAGCAGACCTGTCGCAATCCCTCTTTTGAATCTGGCTGGTTTCAGCATCTGCCGGTTCATAATAAACATCATAACCTGCTAACTGAATATTGCGGAATTTACGTCTTTCGCCAGGGCCAATTGCCTGCGTCGCCAATTTGATACGCTTTTTCCGAACCGTTTCTTCTTTACTGCCATACGGAAAGCGGCGATGCGCACTCAAACACATGGAGCGAATTTCAAAGTCCTGCTCCGCCAAAAGGTTCCGCAAATATCCTCTGGTTTCTCTGCTCCAATTTAGTCTGGCTAACCGCTCGTCCGACTCATCAATGGAAATCTCAATAAGTCAAATCCGGCGCTTGGCAATTCTTATCTTATCTGCCCAATCAAAGCAGTTGGGAATCGCTTTTCGCCATTCAATCAGATTCTTTTTCATATTAGCTCCAATATTTGGCAATCGTTGCCTGAAAATTCCTCTGCTCGCCTTGCGTGGGCATTTCGCCTCCCGGATTCCCCTGCCGGCAATAAAGCAGTAAATCGGATAATCCTTAAACAGTTCAATATCTTCTACATTTTAAGCCACCGGTTTACCGTTACCAAAAAGCCCATCTCGCAGAGCTTGCCGATTTTTGCAAATCCGCTTCATCCCCAATTTTTACCGGGCGCCTGTGCATCTCGGGGCGATGATAAACCACCTGCTTTAGTCCGGCATCCAGCCAGCCTTGTGCCTGCTCATGGTCCAGTCCCCATATAGCTCAATTTGAACATCTCTCTCCGCCCATACTTTTGGGCTACTTCAGCATTCCTTTCATCGTTGCTATCTCAGCGCAGCAAATCGCCGTCATCCGTATTGCACCTGCTCCGTAGCATTGTTTTGCCAGAAGACTTCCGGCATCGGCTCCTTTTATATCCGCCAAAATAATCTTATCCGGATATAATGCCCGCAAGCAACGCACCGGTTCTAATCCCGCCGCCACATGCAAAATGGTACCGACTTCAATGACATCAATTACATCACCAATTTCACGAATGGCTGCCAATCCGTCCTGTAACGAGTATTATCCAGAGCTACCTGCAATTTTGGTTTCTATCATTTGCCTCTACTTGAGCACTTCTTCTAATTTGGTACGAATTTCTTTTTCATCAGGTAAATTAACTAAACCAATTACCTTCACATGAGCCGGAACATTAAAATCATGGATAAACATATGGGATACGATGACCACGTCAAAATCCTTTTGCCTGTGTCTTGGCCTTCTCCCACGCTGGCATGATGAACGCTGCACTCTTTTTCCATCTCTTTTTAACATTTTTCAATTTTTCATTTTTAATAATCATGCTCGATCCCATACCATTCCCACAAGCTAGCTAAAATTTTTAACATATCGATTCTCCTTTTTTGTGATGGATCCGGGTAGTTTATCGCTCCTGGCGCCTAACCGCCCAAATGCTACCTTTTCTTTTCCTCTGCTTATTGGCCGGTAGCTCCGTTCACAAAAGCTATATCTGCCGACCAATAAGCTCTCCATGATACCTAATATTGCAGCATTGCCTTAAACTGCAAATCCGGTTCAATCGTAAAGGCATCTTGGAATCCTCGATCAAACATAAATTCCAAATCATCTTTATCCCTTGGCCAGACAAACTTCCCGCCAACTTGCCAAATATATGAGCTGAAACTGATACTTCAGCCGATTTTTTTCTTAAAGTTCCAAATATCCAGAATGAGCTTAGGATCGACTAAAAAGTTCGTCCATATATCATGATGCACCGGAATAATCACCTGACATTTCAGGTTTTCTGCCATTCTGAGGATATCCTCCGCCGTAATCTTATCGGTCATTGCTCTTGGATTTTTCTCCATAAGCACCCAATGCCACATCAATTTTAAACTCATTTCCATGTTTTTGCAAAATAATTGGAGTGATGCAGAATCTCCGCTATCGATAAATCGTTCCGCCCGGTGTTTCAATGACATAATTCACCGCTCTTTCATCCATATCCTGCGGCATTTTTATCCTTTAAGACTGTCCCCTTAGGCGCCGTTACCAGTTCTGTCCGGTCAAAAAGATTCTACAACAGAAATCTTGGTATCCTTAACCGTAATGACATCTCGGTTTCACAACGATACACCGTTCTGCCGGAACTCCCAGCCCGTCCATAAGTCTACACAAGTTTTTCGGACCGATAAACTTAACCGTGGCATCGCAATTTTTGAATCACTGCTGCCGCTTCATTTTCATCAATGTGATCGCCATGATCATGCGTCGCCATAATAGCGTCAACCTGGCGAATGTACAAAGGATCAATGACCACCGGTACATTCCGCAAATTCGGCTGCAATGCCACAGCCAATCATTCTCTGGTGCTGGTGCTGCTCTGCCATCAATTTATTCTTTCTCGTTCTTTTTCCACTCTTAACCCACAGTCAATACACAAATTGGTATTGTCTCCGTTTTTCACCCATAAGCCCACGCAGCCCAGCCACCACCTGGCAAACGTGCCCGGTGCTACCACTTCTTCTTCAATTTCCTCATTCAGCCAAGTTCCCCATTCCGGAAACACACTTAAAAATCCAGCTTTCTCTCGTAATATTATCAATTTTACTCATTCTTTGTTCCTTTCATTTCTCATGTTACCGAATGATAAAGCCCTATTTTTCATAGGAAGCCTTTTTCTCTCCGCCAGCCATTTCCCCTAATCAAATGACTGAAAAATCCTCCACACTTCTGCCGTATCCTCGGTTTCAAACAGTCTCTTCTTCTTGTCCTCCATCCGATAAAATACCGGCAACTCCTGTAACACCAAAATATGCATATCGCTTTCTACGCAAGAAGAGAATAGAATAACCTTGTATCCGCCGAAACCGTCCGCGCAGCAAAAAGGCACACGGTTCTTCAAACCGAAATATGCTATACCAGCTTTTATCGCTCCTCTGGTCTGGCATGCGGAAAGCAAGATTTGGCGTAATCACAATATACGGACCAAACTCTTTAACACAATCAATGATACCGTCAACATAGGATTCTTTTATATAACCGTCCGCCAATAAATCGTTCGCCGCAATTCGAATCGCATCTTTCCCAGTCTTTGGCTGATCAAATCGAACCAGCTGTGGGGTTAATTCAAAGTCTTTCATTTTTCTCCTCTTTTCTTACTATGTTTTCCTCTCGAGAAAAGGGCAACCCTCCCCCTTCCCTCATTCATCTCTCATCGTCGTAAAATAGGTATCCTTATGCCGTTTATACTGCAACTGCGGGATAATCAGCATCAGCGGAATCATGACAATTGCGCAAAGCAATCCCCGCCCATTTGGACAAAAATCGTTGTTCCTGCCCCAGCAGGTTTGCCCAGTCAAACATTCCCATCCAGCCAACGAGCAGCTGCTCATCGGCTCGGCTGCCGGAAGCAGGAAGAGATAATACCAAAGGCAGAGCCAAATGACTTGAATCATTCCGGAAACAAAGGAATAATCATCGCTGCCCGCCGTCCGCCAGATTTATTGGCAAAAATCGCCAAAAGTACCGTTATCAAAGAATCAGGCAGATAAAGCCGGCAACAATCAGGACATCGCCTTTGATGACAAAGGCAAGGCGTTAAAATCGCCAACAGCTGACCGATAAAACCGAAAATAAATCCATACGTCGGTCCCTGCGGTGAAGCCGAAGGTAACCGCACAGTCGACTGCCGGTACCGAACCTTTCAGCGACATCCGAAATTCGCTTGAAAAGAGTGGTAAGCTCTGCTACAGATACGCACACCCGATCAGTACCACCGTAATATAAACGGCAAAAGTAGGGCGGTTGTTTCCCAAATAAAGTACCAAACCAATATTTGGGACTGATCATAGCCGTATTTCACGCCATCGGCATTGACGCCGGTAAAAGCGTCTTTTCCTAAAATAATCATAATCGTTTCCGACGAAAACGCTGTCACTGATCAAAGCATTTGCTACAACGTTGTCGTTAAAAAGATCGAGAAAAATCCCGGTGTTTCGGTCCGGTCACATATGCTTTCTTATCCCCAACATACTTACCCAACCGGTATGCAAACCATGCACCAGCATTGCTGATGGTCGATAGTAAACCCGCCGCCGTCCGTTACTTCCCTGCGTCGGTTCAATAATCAAAGTTACTCATTACGGACCAATACGTTTCCCAGTAAAAAGCCGGTTACTACCGTCAGCATCATCGATACCGGTGCCCCCGTTGCTCCCTCAATCACCCAATACAAGCCCACAAAAAGCACAACGGATTGTTGATACATGATATGACCGGTAATAAATAATGTCCAGATTTTGGTTTGTTTCGGAATGCAAAACCATGTTCCAGGCAAAGGCAATCAGCATCACATAACCGACATTCGTCCGCGAACCGACTGCATCTAAGACTTTTTCACCCGATGCCTGTCCGAAGTAAGGATCAGTTACTGGCGGAAAAACCATAGGTAGCGGAAAGTTTTTCAACTAATAGGCTTAAAGGTCGATACCAAACCGCCAGTACCTGCTTGCAGAATCTTAAATCCGACGTAAACGTTTTAATAAATCCAGATAAAGCAGCGTACCATTCTTTCTTTAATAATAAATACCCGATAAATACTACAACTCCCAGCATTAAGGGCGCCTGCCCTAAAAACTTGTTCACAAACTCCCTAAATATTTCCACTACCATACTGTTCTCCTTTTCCTGCTCCGTCTTTTTCCCTCTTGCCCTAGCAAGAAACTCACCCCATTGTCAAAAAGACTTCGCATGATTTTGTTGATAGTTACTTATGTTAATCCACTTTCCTCCGGCGGTCTCCGCTTTCTCGAGATGTGTCTTGACCTGTAATAACAGGTTGCCGTTTGATTTCCAGCTACATTTATCTATGAGATATTAACCTTATTTTATGTAATTCCAGAACACTTTTGTATAGTAGTTTTTCCGATTTTGAAATCACTTTTTCGGCTTGCTATACAATTTTTCCCTAAAAAGTAGGACCTGTTCGTGAAAATTCTTACAAAAGTTTTATCGTTTATTTTATAAAGCATAGAAAAAGCACTCAGATCAATCCTCTGCGTGCTTTTTCATCCCTTTTTCCCTTCTTAATTTATAGGTCTATGGTTTGTTCTTCTTCCACTTCTTTTGCTCCATCTGTCCCATCTTCCCAGCAAACCCCATGTTTTTCCGTCAAAGCGGCAGCCAAGCGACTTTATGGCCGGTATTATACTGCATCAGCTCCGGCAAAGTTACCGGCTGATAATCAATCACGCTAGCACCGGCGTTTAACATATTGAGCTGCCGGCAAATATGCTCATACTATGGCATGGCAGGAATTATGAATATGCCCAAAAATGTGCAGCTCCCGAAAATAGCCACGCCACCCAGCGAGCGGATAATGACAAAGTATCAGCTCCCGATTGTCATCTCGAACACTCAGCATATGGTGAATCGCTTGAAAGTAGCTTTGCGCCGCCTCATCTTTTAGCAGCAGGGTAGTCATGGTTGCCCAAAACCATATACTTTTTGCCTTTTTAAAGCGGCTCAAGTACCACGCATAATCATAGATCGCTCGGTACACTAAAATCGCCCAAAATATAGACCTCGTCCTTACTATCAAACCACATAATTCCAGCGCCTAATCATTTCTGCGTCCATTTGCGCCGCATTTTCAAACGGTCTCCGTCAAAAGCAATCACATTTTTCTGAGCCAAAATGTGGGTCGGCAATATATCGTTTCATCGTCGCACCACCCCCAAAAACCTTTCTTTTTCTGTTTTCTCTCCGGTTTTTATCCTGAATCGCTGTTTTTATAAACTTCAGCACCTTTGCCGCCAGCTCTTCTTTTCCATGCGCCCTCATCGAGTCCGCCGTCTGCTTGAAACTCCCTTGATTTCCGGATCGGATAAGAACAAAAGATACTGGACCTTTTCTTTAAAATCCGCCCGTCCTTATAAATATAGCCATTGACGCCCTCTTTAATCTGCGACACATTTTGCTCATCAAGCCGTTGCAATACCGGTAACCCTGCCGCCATTGCTTCTAACATAGACACCGAGTGCATTTCCGACAAAGATGCCGTCGCATAAAAATCTGCCGCCCATAACATACTGCGGAATCTGCTCGCGATCCTGACCTCCCCAAAAACGGAGCAGGAATCTGCTCAGCCCATGGCTTTGACCTTGGACTGAAGCTCCGACCGTTTCCGGTCCGTCGCCGATAATCCATAGCTCCGCCCCACCGGTCGGGATTTCGCTGCTTTCCAAAAAGTCAATCAAATCATCAATGCTCTTTCCTTGCCAATCCTGCCGACAAAGCAAAAACACCAGTGCCGAGTGTGGCGTTCCCAGACCGTCCTTAGATCATTTCCGTTTTTCTCTCTCTCGGTGATCCATGGAAAAAGTATCCACATCGGCGTTATTGGGAATAATGATGACCTCCCTGCCTGCCTAATCTCTTTCAAATACTCCTGTGCCTTCGGCAGACGGATAATCATGGCATCAGCATTTTTGGCAAAATATGCCATATACTTATATGACAGCTTTTTCCGCTAAAGGCCTGTGCTCCCGGAAAAAGCAATGTAAAATAAATACTTATTATATTCGGAATGCAAAGGTGTAAATCAACGGCACATTGGTCGCCATGTGCGGCGCCGAAAAGCCATGCCGAACTCATTATGAATATAGATGATATCGGGCTCAAAACCGGCGAATATACTTCTCTCGCTTCGGGGCTATGAGGGCGCCGCCAGATGTATTATATATAGTAGCGGTAAAGCCGGGCAAATCAGCTCGTCGTCCGTCAGAGATATTCCTTGACCGCCAGCAGGTGCATACCATCACGCATGATGCAAAGCATTTAAAGCCGTCCTTCGCATCTTGATATGCGTTACCACCGTTAATCTGCGGAAGGTATGTTTCGGTAAATAATGCAACTCTCATAAAAGTCTCCTTTCTGCTCGATAAAAGCCTTTTCCTATGTCTTCTTGAAAAAATGGGGTATTCTTTCCCATTTTCCAAAGATTCCATTTTCGCCTATCGAACCATTCCTTTTTGATGTTTCTAATCCATGTTTTGTACTCTTAATTTTGCGTTTTGATTTTTCTCCAATTTATCTTATCCTATCCTGATGTTTTCAAACCTGCTATCCTTGTAGCAGTCCTAATTTTGCTTAGAACTGCTCTATTTTCCGCCTCGATATTTTACGCATATTCACTTTCTCCATATCCTGTTTGTCAGCACGGTTTTAACTAATTTTCTCAAACTACATCACCCGATCAAAATACCCAAAATGACAACAAAAGCAATAAAAACAAGGTCATCATATTAACGGCGTCATTATTAAGCAAGCGAAAGCCCCTGATTTTTGGCGCTTCTGCCCAGTCCTTCCTATCTCCACTTCCGTTAACGTTCCGTCCTCCGCCTGGTATTTGACGCAAAGCCGGTCGCCCAAAATCACTGTCCACAATCGTTCCCAAAACCAATACCGGCTCTACTACCGCTTCTTTCCAGCTATAACGCATCAGCACAGGCGGTGCCGGCAACCGCCAAAAGCCGTCATTGGTCCATGAATGCAAATCCCGCCGGATAACCCCTTTGCAGCGGTTTTTCCTGTCAAAATCGAAAAGGTTTTTGCCCTTTGTCAGCATTCCCAAATCAGAGCGAAACCGTATCTGCTGTTGCCGCCGCCAAAACAGAAAAAGCGGATAGCCGCCCGCTCCTCCTTCGCATAACACAGCCCACAGCACCGCTATCATCGCCGCCAAATTCGCCAATACCTGAATCAAGCCCCGAGCACCGGTCGCTTTGTTGAAGCTTTTCACTCTCCTTTTTCGCCTTCTTCTTGAGTAGGCTGCTTACCGATCCAGTAACAAAAAAGCAAAATCAAGCCGCTATAAAAGCGTCCAGCCACCACCACCACAATATCCCCACTAAGAAAAGCCAGTCCGGCTCCATTTTCCGTAATTGCTTTTCGCCACAATGCGGCAGCTAAAAATAGAGGTATCGTGATGCCGGTAATCAGCCAAAATCCCTTTTATTTCCCCTTTTGCCTGCAAAATATAAAAGAATAATAAAGTGTCGCTGTTCCCAGCGGCAAAGATAAATATCCCAGCCATTCATCCATATAATTCTACGTATAGGGCAAATGCCGCATAATAAGGCAACCGGCAAAGCCTGCGGCAGATTAAAAACACACTTACACCAAATACCGCTCCGGCGCTTAAGATAAAACAGCCGCACTGCCCAGATAGCTTTTCGCACTCCGGCTCTCATTCCACTTTCGGCGTCCGAACCGCTCGCCCAGCACCGCCGCCAGCCCATCACCGCACGCCATACTAGAAGATGACGGTTGTGCCAATGCCGGGAAACTCAGGGATCAGCCGAACACCGTCCAGTACCAACAACGATATGGCGTAATACACCGTTCCGTGATTTTTGCCTTCGTGCCGCAAACAGGTCTTTCCGATAAAGAGACATATAATTGATAAAAATAAAACTAATCGGCGGAATCACCGCCGCCCACAAACTGTCAAAACAAGTAAAGCAATCACAATCCCGGTTGCCGCATAAAATATGTATGATTTTTCCAAACTAATTTGTTTGTCTTTTATTCTCTTGCCCACAATCTCAGCCAGCGCCAAAAACCAAAAATACATAGCCGAAAAGAATAAAAAGCAATGCCAGCCAATTTCGCATCATTCGCTCCGATTCTAAAGCCCTTTTTCCAATAGAACTTCCCGTTTCCCTATCTTTCTATCCGCTTCGAAGTGTCTTTTTAGCCTCGCAAGCACGCCTAAATAAAAATATTCAGCTGCAGGTTTCACAGCCGAATATCGCCTTCACTGTTGCAATTATAGTATACCAGAAAGCGGAAATTGTCAATTTAACCATTTAAACATTTCTTAATCGCTTGCACAAGCAAGCGCTTTGCTATCAATTAGACACCTGCCCTGCTGATGGTAAAGGGTTATCTGCTATATACCTATGTCCATCCGGCAAAAGCAAGCGCAAACCACCGTTTATTTTCGCCAATAATAACTATTTTTAACATACTATTCTCCTATAAAAATTAACCATCTGCACTTTTGACTCTTCCTTCAAGTTTTCAATCCATGAGGCAGACCAGCATACAGCCGCCAAATCGGCGTTCAATTAAATAAACCGTATCTGCGATTGACGGATTATCTGGTCCGTAGGCGTCAAAATCTTCTGTCCATTACCGGCCAAAATTCGGCTTTTAATCTCTGAAGAACAATACTCTCGTATGTAAGTACCGGCTTGCAGTGTGTCATTTCCTATTTTGCTTTAGGTGCTGAAACGGTTTAGCCTGAAAATACTCTTTTTATTGGAGTCCCACTACCAAGGTCTGTTCGTTCTGCATTCAAAGTGCATAACCAATCCGCACTTTTTCCTCTGGAATATTCCATGCAAAAACTCAATAAAATAATCTTCTGTCCAAATTAACTGTCGTTTCATTTTTCACTTTATGATAGTCTTCTTCCGACCATTGTCTTGATTGTGAAAACTATCCGGCATCTGATAAGGCTTTCCCCCAATCGACTTCTGCCTCGACATAAATTGCCTCGTCTTTTCTTTCTTCTATCTGGTTAGTACTGAAAACTAGCCGGTGCCTGATTTTTGTTCCCCAATCATAACTGTATTATGGCTACCTGTATTTTTATAATAATCATAATGAAGTTTAGCTCCATAACCGGTTGTCCCTAAATCCGCCGATATTTTTCTTCCAAATGCCTGATAACTAATAGCCTAAGCGATCATATTGGTCGTGTTCTCCCTATGACATCGTGGCTTAAACAGTAAATAGCGTTCATCTTTTCCCCGCAAAAATGAGTGTGTCCGCTTCTGCTGGCTGGCAAATGATAATTACCCCTCTGCACTACAGGAAAGATTATCTGCTCCATACAAAACTTCAAATTGTCTCGCCTCTCTTTTGATACATTTTGCAACAAAAACGCTATCGTTCTCCTCCCGAGTTTGGCATAAGCAAATTCATACAACACTTTTCCATTGCTTGTCATGACCGAGTGGTATCATTAAGCATGGAAGCCTTGTCCCTTTGCCAAAATGGCGCCGGCATTCAGCATTTTACGATGGTTGGGATGTGTAATCCCGCTGTATTTTGTATTTAATGCAAATTTTCGTGCTCTACTAACCAGTGCATAAAAATGATAGCTAAAAGCCCCTTCAAACCACATTCCATTAGCCAAAACACTCTTTCCAGCTGATCATATAATCCATAATTTTCCATACAAAGGCCGGCATAATATATTCTTCCTTTTGAGACAAAATGCCAATCCACCGCAATAAGCTGAATCAATAATAACCTCATGAGTGTACAACTGCGGCGTTCGGTGTTGAGCAAACAAAAATCAGCTGCCGGCAAAAACAGCCGTTCCCTGATATATTCCTTTTCTTCTTGTGTCATCACTTCCTGTCAGCAATATCATACGTCGTGGCTAACATCCTTTGAAAATTAGCCTCATCCAAAGTCTGCACCAACCCTCCCCGGTCCATTACGCAGGAATATCTCCATGCTGCCTGGTAATTAGCATAATTTTGAGCATACCCCAGTAAAATCTGTTTGGCCTTTTCTGCATAAAAGTATATTTCGGTGAGCAGCCATGTGATTGCGCTGATAACGGCTCGTCAGTTTTCATCATTTACCAGCACCAGCACCATCGTATGGCTCTCCTCGGTAAACTTTCCCACAACTTGGACAAATATGTGCGCCTTAGGCTGTTTTTCGGTCAAAAGCATAAGCGTATAGAGCACTCTGGGCAGTCAGCTATAGGTCAGTAGCTTAATGCCCGATGATGGGATCAATAGTTCATGCTGACAAAAAGGCATCTACTGTTGCCCTGTTTTCAGCCATCGTCCTTAGAAAGCGATTCTTTTTCTCCCGTTGCTAATTCTGCTCAGCTGCAATTCGGTGAATTGAAACATCTCTTGCCCACCTCCGGTTCGTTTTCGCTTTGTTGGTGTACAGCCATACTGTTTCCTTAAAACTACTTGCAAAATAGCGCTGGTCGGCATCGTATCCGCACGCCTCTACAGTTTCCATGGATTACACTAAGAGATGTGTTGTGCACAAAAAGTTTTGCTGCTTTTCCATTCTTTTCCGAATCAGATGCTCATTAAAAGTTATACACGTGCTTCCTTACACACGCCGTTGTCTTAAGTAACTGACACTTTTCCGTGCACCACTTCTGCCGTTTCATCAATTGACAGTCCGCCCGTCCTGCAAAGTGATCCTGTGATGTAACATTATGTGCCGCTCAGAACCGCTTGCACTGCTTGAGGCCCTTTTTCTATCTAATCTTTCTGTTGATCTGTTCTTTCCACTTACACCTCTCTCTTGCCAGTTTATCTCCGATGCTCCTGATTCAATTGCTCAATCATCTTGTTCTGGCGCAAATAATTCACTGTGGCAAACGAGGTTTAAAGCAGATGTTCACTTACTCCCAATGAAGTTGCTTTCTGTGCATGTTCAAACTCATCGCAACCACTAGCAATCCAGAGGATTTTTGCCCGTTAAGTTTCTCTCCTGTAATTGACTTGGGAATTCTAAACCGTTTCGCCGAGGGCATAACAATATCCGAGGTATAATATCGGGCTTTTAATTCTTCCGCCTTTTCCAGTGCCTCTCTTCCATTTCCGGCTGTTGCCGCTACGCGAACCGGCAAATCACTCAATTTCAAATAATAACTCTCCTAACCAGCCCTTCATCATCCAGCAAGTGGAACCTTGTCATCTTCTTTTTCCTCGTGCAGACGTACCATGGAATTATAATGGTTGCTGTCAGCTCCCTCAAACTACTTGCCCATAAGACCAGCCGAGACAAATCACCCGCATAATAAAGACGAGATCCTTTCGTACATTATAAATTCCATATACCCTGCGCGCCACGTTCTCCACAGTGCAGGCGACAGTTTATTTCCGCTAATTTTATCATGTTCTATCCGACACCATTATCCGTTACGCATGCAGGCAAAGCTTATTTTTCTTGAATTCCGCCAAAATGCGGATACCTTCACTGATAATTTCTCCTTTGCCCTTCTTTTTCCTTAATTCCGCGGTAAATCGAGATTTTCTACCATGGCTGCAGCATATCAATTTTAAAAACCATGCCGTTTTAAAGCTCTGTGGTTCATAGCTTCAATTTCGAGTAATTCAACTTATCTTGATAGCGAATGCTTTGAATCCGCAGATACGAACGAACGTGACTCTAATTCATCTGCCAAAACTAATGCTGCTCTGCTCCCCCGAGCTTAAAGCTGAGTTCAGAAAAACTTCCCTGAATTCGCTGGCAGTCGGCTTCCCTCGACATCTCCCTTATCCGCCAACTGCGTGGTAATCGTATTTAATGTCTTATATAAAAAGTGAGGATTAATCTGTGCTTACGCAATGCCTGCAATTCTGAGTTTTCTTTTGGCTTTGAAATCTGAATAATTCGCTCTTTTTCTTGGCGCGAGAATCTGTATCATTATTTTCCTGCTTACCCACCATTCTTTGGATTTCATCCAGCATATAATTAAAACTTCTGACCATATTCCGACTTCGTTTCATAGGATAATGAACCACTGGACAAATCTCCTTTTCCGCTTCATTCATTTTGTTTTTCCAAACGACTAAGTGCATCTGTCAATCGAGTAAACCAGCCAATAGAGGCGTTGGTAGAATCAAGGCAAATAAAAATTAAACGTCCTAAAATATTAACACACACATGGAATTCGCCATGTCAATTCTTCTTTGATTTTATGGCCCATAGAATTTGCCAACGGTTTTTGGCAATTCTGTATGCCCAACTAAATATTCCTTGCCATTGAAATAATATTTTTCTTCTCCATCCCGATAAAGAAAATGTTGTCGATTTCTCTTTTAATAGGCTCTCCCAACCAAAATCCGTCGCCGATCGTCATCAGAACCTCGTCATGTCCACTTTCCGCACTTAATCTGTAGCATTCTCTCAATGTCCAGTTGATACGTAAAAATACTGCCACTGAATACTATTCTGTAAAGTAAATCGTCGAATCTGGTGGCACCATCGCTCTCCTTGAAAAGCCATATCTTTCATCGGAGACAGATATTGTGTCGCCGACTTATAAGCGCTGATAACTGGAAAAAGTGAACTTACAAGTCAAATTCCATGCGTCTAAAATGAATATAAATCAATTCCACCATTACTAGTATATAAACCGATGAAATCAAAAGAGCTCTCCTTGTTCGAAATCCTTTAAATACCATGGTAATCGCATCTTGCTCGAATCTGCGAGGCTAAATCCTTATTTGTAGATAATTTTCCATTGCCAAGATGAAAGTTAAGATCATCAGCATCGTTTCTGCCCTTTGTAACAAATTGTAACCGGGTATTTAAGTATCCTCTATTTGGAAAAAGACTGCTCTCAGCGCTAAGAGAAAATGTTTCCATACACCTTTTGTGCCATATAATAAAACACCAATCCACTGCCAACTGCAATCGGCATAAAAACAGCCATAAATATCAGCAATATTTGATTTCGAAACTTTGCAGGTTTCTAAGCCAATCTCTCATCTTCTCTGTCTGCGCTATTGACTTCCTCAAATCTACCATAAGTGTCATCTTTTGCACTATCCTAATTGTCAAACAGTATTCTGCCATTATCCTTCATTGCTCGTATCAAACCACAATAAAACTTCGACTGGCTAATAAATAAACCGCTAAAATAGGAATGATTGTAATCGATGCCCCCTTAACATAATATGCCATTCTGCCCAGCTGCATTCACTGAATATTTCAGTTGAACAACAGCTTCCGTCAACGTTTTAAGTGAGGTGCTAATGATTAATCAATCCTGTAATGTAATCATTCCATGTGTTTCGAAAAGAAAATAAGGCTACACCTAAAATCGGCAATTAAAGGTAATATAATCTGACCATAAACCTGATAAGCCGAACAACCATCAATAATTAACGCCTCATCAAGCTGGCGTGGAATTGACTTAATAAAACCCATAGTAAAAAAACATTGGTGCTTACCAGTCATTGTCAAGATTAAGGCCAATAAACTTTTATGCCGAATTAAGAAAGCGCATAATTCCATAAATTGGATACAGCGTAATCGAACCCAACGAAACAAACTTGTCATGAATGAGTATAATGCCAACCAAAGTTTTTTTCCCAACAAAATTGCGTCTGGCCATAGCAAAGCCCGCCAAAGGACGTTAACATCGCCAGAGCCATAACCGCCCCTGATACAACCAAACTGTTAAAGAATATCGAAGAAAATCTGCTCCCACAAAAGCTTGGTAATAATTCTGGATACCCGCTCCTGGGAAAAAACCAATTCCTGTGTTAACTCCGCATTTGCCTTAAACGAACCAACGAGGTGTAAATCACGGGATAAAGAGTAAATGCATCATCGACAGCAAAAAAGCGTAATAGAACTCCTTCTAATATTTTCCGGTCAGGCCAGTTTTCGTTTTGATATCATTTTTCCATTGGTCGCTCTAATAAATGTCCATCAATTTATGGGCAATCTTCAAATAAACAGGTCTCAACCCTGCTACAAAAGCAGTCATTACATGACAGTACGCGCCATAACCATGTGGGGAATTGTTGATTCCGTTGCTGATACCGGGAAAAATAACGGTGATTATATAACGTACCATCGTTTGATTGTTGGGACCGCCTCTCTGTCAAAACCACGCCAACATTAAGAAATGTCGCTAAAAGCCGGTAATTGCCGCTTGTTAAATAATTTTAAGTACTGGTCCTAACATCGGCAAGAGAGAATATAAAATCGTTTTTATTCTGTTGCTCCATCTATTTTAGCACTTTCATGACTTCTGTCGATACTTGCTGTATTCGGCAATAAAATACACCATATAATTAAACCACCCCAAATTGCAGTTAAAATTAAAGTCCATGGCATGTTTCTTACCAACCAATCGGCTGACTGATATTACCACTAGCCATTAACATCTTGTTGATTTCCCGTTATAAGAATTTAAACGGTAGATAAAAACCAGTCCCATTACCGCCGAACTCATGATTGTCGGTAAAAAATAACACTTTATTGCCACTGTATGCGACTTTTGTTTCATTTACCAAAAATAAGCCAACAAAAAAGCCAGTGGAATAATAATACCAACCTTTCCCCAAACCATAAATGAATGTTCGACCAAACTTTTTCCCAATAAACGTTGTCCCGAAAAATTCGTTTCAAGTTCGCTAACCCAACAAATCGAATCTCCCTACCATAACCACCATACTGGTAAAATACATATTTTAACGCCCATAGCACCAGTTACAGTGAACAAAAAGAAATAGAAATAAAATCAAATTAAGTGACGTAAATACATACAGATCAATATTTTCCCTAACTTTTTTACTTGTTGTCTGCCAGAGAAAGACTTCCGCTTTTTGCAGATTACACTCTTGCATTTGATCCTTCATACACTTCTCCTTCTAAAAGACTGTCGCATTCGATTTCAGCTATTTGTGTCAAATCTGACCTATAGCTGAAGTATGCTAGAATACGACAGTCTTCAACTACTATTTCAGGGTTGGGTTCATCGGATCATAATCCGGCCATTTAATTTCGTGTGCACTTCCATTTTGATCGCCTCTTGATAAGCCTTGTTATATCCAGCTCACTCAAATCTGCTAAGCCTTATCAACATCTGCATCGCCATAATAAATAGACTCAATACCTTCGCACATATCTTCGCCTTCCACAATCATCCCTGATGAAAGCTCGGCTGGGATCTTTTCGGCAGAATTGCATCGATATCCGGATTAATCCGTAACCATTTCTTATTTTTAAAATCATCGCTTGGATTAGCAATAGCCACAATTGCCGGAATAATGCTAACGCCACAACCGCTTTCGTAGTATCCTTCAGATAATCTTCCGAAACAAATAGTTCCTTATAAACTTGAAATGTCTTTTCGGCATTTAGCGCTCTTAGCATTGATAAATATACGGACGTTGCCCCAAAACTTTGTTTCCCTACTTCTTTCCCTCTATTGTCGGAATCGGAACAGCGTCCCATTTAGATGAGTCCATCGGAAACTGATTAGCGTAAACTCCCGGTTCGGCATGAGAATAAGAAAATTTTACTACCTATTTTTCCAACCCAGCAAACTGTGTTCTAAGTGGATCAATATCAAAATTCACATCCCGGCATAACAGAATCCTCTTTCAGCAATTCTTTCCACAGCAAAAAGTTCATCTTTCCATACTGAAAAATCATATTTTCCTTCTCTAAAATTATAGGCATTCCTGCGTTCGGTTTCTCTTTTCAATAATTAGCATTGAACAGGTTGAAAAGCAGACGATGCGCTTTTTCATATTGGCAGCAAAGCCACTCATTCCCTCACCTTGCCCAACTGAGCAGTATCTTGCGGGCACATCTTCAAACCTCTTCATTATTTTCGGGCTAGACAATCCCTGCTCGTTCTAAAGCCCTGGCTGTTATAGAAAAGCCGACATGCCGTACCGGTAGTTGGAATAAAATATAATTTTTCCATTCAATTCATTAAATCCATCAAATATTACATGTTAATGTTCTTCATCTCATCCATATAAGTATACAGGTCCAACAAAACGGTCCTGCCGAATCTTCTCAATACCATTTCCTGAAACACCAACATATCGATGATTCTCCATTTGTGCGGCTAAATCAACCGCCTGTTGATAGTGTCGGTATATGAGTGTAAACAATCTCGATATCCTGATGCTTTTGATTGTATTCATCTACTTTAGCTGCATATTTTGCATCATGCCGATCTTTGGACCAAATATTAATAACCGTTTTAGTCTGTCCTGGAAGTATCCGTTTGTTTAGCAGTATCTGTTTTCATTTTGTTGCTTCTTTAACGAGTTCTTCTTTTCTTATCTCCGCTACTTTTGCCCTGAACATCCGCCAAAAGATGCCACACATTACCATTGCAACTAGTTTAAAATTGCTCGTAACTTCATATCCTGCCTCCTATTATTAAATTGCCGATTGCTGTTGCCGGTTTCTTTGCTCCGCCTTGATCCCTTTTCTATTTTGCAAATAAATCCAGCCAAACAGAAAGCAAAAGAAAACCTTAATATTATTATTTTATCAATTTTAATTACAAGTAAAGACAAGATATTAGGAAGTGTGTTTTAGAGTACAGGTTTTGTCAGCTATTTTTCAACATTCCTTTCTCCAAGCAAAAAAAACGGTCATATCGCTATTTGATTTCTCTTTTCGAAAACTTTATCGATAAAGTAATACTGTTTCAAAGATTTATCTCTTATTTAGTTGTGCAATTTGGGGTGTTGGTAGTAAGTCGTTCTTACTACCGCCATTATTTTTTTTTTCAAAAAAGGGGAAGACATAACAGGCGAAATCCTGTGAGTAATCACCACAATCATCAAAAAGGAGGTTGTATGTCTCATCAAGATTATATTTTAAAAATGTTTGGATTGGAGAATAAAAATATTAGTTTTTTCGAAACAATTACCAACACCATTTGACAAGAACCTCCATCCCATCCCTCTTTCATTACGTCTTACTACTCAGCCTATTTCTACTACAATTCCTTTTGTGATCAAGAATTACTTGTCTGATTCCATTCATCAATCAAGATATCTTTCCCACGGACAAAAGATTACAAAACAACAATATGGTCAATACACTCTAACCTATCTTGTTAATATCCTAATTCCACAATGATTAAAGCTATCATTCTATGTTTTCTTCCCAATTTTGTATAATAATAGCTGTCACCGAAAGATAGGTTACATAATCTCCGATTACAGATGGCTGTAATATTTCCATCTGCAGTGAGCTTTTCTTATATCTTCCATTTGTGACCAAGGATCCGTCTGGAAATGACTTCTCACGATTACCAAAAGATACCCATAATTGTTCCATAAACAATAAGCTTCCCGAGTTCCGTTTCAAGTTCAATACAAATGCTGTGTAGTTATCGTAAGTCTCCATCTGTGTGCCTTTTATGAGTAGTTGGTATAAATGGACACCCTGTTTCCGTTTGTCCATAAAATCAGGTGTGATTCTGCAAGGGATAAGAGTATGAAAACAATGTTTTGACTTGGGACAAATAGTATCTGTTTCCGTTAGAACCCGAATATGCTGCCTTTTGCTTTGTCAAGCCAGAGCACATACTCATCCATTTACATGCGATATGCTTTAATCTTTTCAATATTCCATGTCGCTCTCTCTCATTATGTTTCCTCTGTGATAAAATCTTTCCTGATCTGAAATTATTGATTACCATGTAATGGTTTAGTAAACTCCATCCTCCTCTGCTTGTTTTAATTTCCCTTCTTTTCGAGATTCTTCATCTGCAAGACCTCCATCTGTTTCTAGTAATGCGTGTTTTTGCCATTCAGCATTTTCAAACAACTGAATACGAGAGGCAGAGAGAAGCTTTTCAAACATATATGGTAAAGGGAAATTAGGAACATAGTAGATATCCTTCCTAATTTATGATTGACAGGAAACCATTCTTCATCAATACTATAATCATTGATAGGAATAACACTCCAATTGCAAAATCTTTTAATTCTTTTCTACCAATTCATCACTTCATCAATTAAATCTATCGGTGCGACTCTGCTCGATTTGCTTCCTTCAATGCAGTGACGTTGTAAATTCTTCCTTGTTGTCACAAAAGTCCCATCATCTGCTCAGCCCTGCATGCGCTCAAAAGTCCTCGCATTTCACCCGCTCCAGCTGTTCCTGCACATAACGTTTACATTGGAATAACATGTGAAAGCTGATGATACCAAGCTGACTTTTACAATACCCATACCATCAATCCCGCCATATCTCCCTGTGTTTTACCGGTAACTTTCACCTGCATAAACCTCTGACTCTCTTAATAACTCTCTGCGTAAAGCTTTCAAATGCAGCCGAGGTTAGGTTGCATAGAACATTTTAACCTTTTCTCTCAAGATTGAATTTCTTCTGGGATATCAATACCGTCATTCTCCAAATTTTTCACTTCTGTATTGATTTCTACCTGATTCTTTTTAAAAGTATCATTTCTTGAACCTTTTACAATTTCATCCTGGATTAATCTCTTGAATTTTCTCTTCCTTAGTCGTTATTAGCACCCATATTCTAACAGGGTCTACTGTAATCCTACTCAAATATGTTCTCGTCCGTGCAAGCCGATATTCCCACTTCTGTTTCACTAGTAGTTCCATGCATTATTCCTGTATTTCCTGTGGTAATTTTAATATCAATCGTTTTCATCCAATTTCAACAGCTATGGTTCTGAAACCGCCTAACTCTAATTGCTTGATACCTCATCATATTTCTATATGAGGGTACGGCATCGTACTCACATAGTTTTCATTTTTGCTCTCTAAAATCATTTGTTTTAAATCCACTTTTTGTTCCATATATTATCTATCTATCTATTTATCTGTTTTCTTCTTACACATCTTAGGTTATCTACTGCACCTTTTGCTAGCACAGCTTTTATTTCCATCTATGTATCCTCCCATATAGTAAAACTATATTAAGTTATCCGTTAGAATGCCTTTATACTTCGTTCCATAATCTCTATCCGCAAGTGCCAGTATGACACAGTACTTCCACCCCTACCTCAAATTCTGTATCTCCTCATTCAATTTCCTATGAATAACTCAACCTTACGCACGAATGTCAATTTGGTTTTACCAACCAGCCATTTAGAGTACAGTTTCTTATGAACTCCTCAATCCGGTTGTTACCCTCTATTTCTTTTTAATCGCGACACTAACACCAAAGGGAATCCCTTTTACCGTCTTCGGGATTTAGACGATTAACGCTTGTGATTTCCATGCCCTACAGCTATTAGTGTATGATTTTTGGTCGCATACTTTCTTTTTGGAACTTCGGCTACATATTTGACATTATCCCATTTCCGAAAATCCTTTCTCTTGCTTCCTCTTCAGAATATATAAACATCTCCTCCCCTGCTATGTTTTTCTTGGTTTATTTATCCCCAGCTGTTATCTTTTGGCTTACTTTATTATCAATTCTGCCAAAATGCAATTAATTCCGTATTCGTATAATCAACCTTGCGAACGATTACATTGGAAATAACATCGTATCTGTCGCCGGATATTTCTCCTCCTTTAATGGAACCGGAAAATAATAATTATAATGCCATTTTTCACTAATATCAGACCTGACCAGCTTTGTTTCCATCCTCTTGGCTGTACAATGTCTGCTATTCTAGTCAGCACTATCCATGCCCATAAACCATACTTCCTCCGGAGTCAGTTTTCTTTCCAACTCTAAACGCATCAATGATAACTTTGCGACTTCTTACTAAGTCGAGTATATCTATAAGATGGGGATAGCTACGGGCAATCAAGGGCTTGACAAAAAGTTCCTACATACCTTTGCACCTAATGGTTCCTTACCTCTTATATGTGCTCCTCTGCCGCCATAATAGCTGACATCCGGCTTTTAAAAAGATAAAGCAGACACTTTCGCTTGTGTGCGGGTGGATGGTCCTTGCTTAGTCACTGCATTTACTACCACGCCATTGATGAGATCTGCTGGTGAACCGATTTTTCTGCGCCTCTCATTTTGGTTTATTGGTGCCTGCAATTACAAAATCACATCATTTTCATACTGGATTTGATCAATACAGCCGCTTCGGCTGACGATATCCATTAATTTCCTGATTACTGTATAAAATGTTCCAAACTTTGATATCTCTGTTTTTCATGATAATCTCTTTTATTTTTTATAATCAAAAAAAGATGAAAATTGTCCTCCTGTAGCTACTCAAAATGAAGCAATACCTTC
>BNJS01003918.1_pt1 | contig 59944 bp, 81 predicted proteins | sample 8540461 | NCBI WGS metagenome assembly BNJS01 (sample SAMD00202454, study PRJDB9452) | human saliva metagenome | isolation source: human saliva | place: Japan
GCTGCTAGATATAAATCAAACCTAGCTAAATAATTAAAAAACTACTCAGCTTTCTGAGTGGTTTTTATTTTAAGAAAAATAAAATTGACAAAAATTCTCATCAATTCTATCTTAAATTAGACTTTCTTAAGAATATTTTTTTCTATATCAGTCTAAAAATAATAGTTTTTATTTTTTTACTTAAATTCATCTATTAACTTATTTATAAAAAGATCTAAAATCAAATATTTATCCATGTAAGATGACTTTAGTAACTTATCATAGTCTGCAGCAATAATCATGCTTCTCATAATTTTTTCTAAATCATAATGAGAAACCATTTGTGCTGCTAACTGAACTCTGTATGGATGAATACCCAATTCTTTTGCGATTTCTTTTTGAGAATAATGCTCGTTTAGAAATACTTTTACCTTATAATAGAGTCTAAGTTGCCCGCTAATTAATGAAAGTAAAAATATCGGTTCTTCTCTCTTCAAAACTAGTGAATTATATACTTCACGTAATTTTTTTGTAATTTTTCCCAAAAAGTTCATTTGTTAAACTAAAAGACATCATAATCTAAACTTCGCGTGCATAACAACTCTATATCTTTTTAGAAATTCGGCCTATTTCCTCACAATAAAGAACAAGTTTTTCTAATTCTTTTTATATTAGCTAAATCCAACTGTGTGTAGTCTACTAAAAATTGAGCATCAGCTTTTTGACATTTCTAATCCTAATTCTCCCACTTGTTTTTACTATGTAATCAATAAGTTGATGTTCTTTAAAATTAGAAAACTCTTTTACTTCACCAATTTCTTTTAATTGTTTAACTATTTTTCGACTATCAATTTTTCAGAATTTTTAGAATTAAAATAACTTCATCATTTATATTCTCTAAATATTTGGTCAAAAACGTCTACGTTATGTTCAACTTTAAGTTTTTTCGGTTTTTGCCAGTAAGAAATTACAGTTTTCAGCTACTACTACTTTCTCATTACCGAATAAACCACTACTTCTACACTCATAAACTAATGTTTCTAGTGTATGGTCATTCATATTTATTTTTACACGATTAAATTCATCTACTTCTTTTAGATAATTTTCTAGTAATTTCTTTTTTCATAGTCATTTTACCGCTTCAAAAATTTTTCACCGTAAATCACATAAACATTTTTCATCAATCATCTACCTCTATTTTTAAATTCTCTATCTTTTCCTTTTACACTGAACTGTCGTTCACCGTAATAAAATTTTTATTGTTCCTAAATCAAAACCTGTATTTTCTTTTTATTTTCAATAACCTTTATACCTTTAAATTTTTGCAAGTTCGATTATTTCTTTGAGCTTGTGTTTATTTTTTTATCTAGGACTATTACTTCGTTAACCATATCTTTTTCCCACAAGTTCGCTTGCATACCCTACCTTATCTCTTTTTAAAACTCGTTAAAACAAGATAATCAATTTTTCTCTTCCCTTCATAATTCAACATTTGATTATATTCGTTTATTATATCATATTCTACGTCTTTTTTTCGAAAATCATTATAAAAATTTTTGTATATTATTAGAGTATTAATCAACAAATTACCTCGTCCCTCTCTAACATAACAAACATCCCCTTTTACCAATTTTTCACCTCTTCTATTTTTATCTTCTCCTATATAGCTAAAACCTAAAAAGCGTAAAGAATAGTAATAGTACTCCTAAAGTTGCTAGTAAAAATTTATTTTTTTATTAAGATAAATTAATATCCCCAAGATAAAAATAAAAATTATAACTCCAACATAATTATTATGTCTTCCTATTAACATTGGTGAGGAATTTAAAAATAAATCCTGAATTTTATCAAAAACTAAAGGAAATATTTAAGATTGGTTTTAAAAATTACATTAAACAGCGTAATGCTAAATAAAAATGAAACATAACTTATAAGAACTAATGGAAAAAAATTACTAGACTAAATATTGGAACTAAGAATATATTACTTATTATAGAAATATAAGAAAAGGTATAAAAATTCATAACTAAAAATTGGCAAACTAGCCAAAGATGAAACTAAACTAATCTTAAACCCTGAAGTAAAGATATTTTTGATCCACTTAAAAAAATCATCCGACATAAACAAACAAAACGTTATTAAAAATGACAACTCAAATCCTATATCAAATATAAATAATGGATTAATAAACAACATTAAGATAAACGTTGTCAGTAACGCCTCCAGTTTTGTCATATCCTTCTTTCGGAAAATAATATAAAAGCATAATCACTACCCCCTGCACGTAAAACAGATGGACTAAAACCACTTATTAACATATAAAATGGGATAACTAAAAATACTATTTTCTCTATTATTTCTACACTAAATCGTAACCTTAACAAAATGAAATAAATCAGCGAAATCAATACCCCTAGATGCAAGCCAGAAATTGCTAGTAAAATGACTCGTTCCTAAATTTTTATAGTTAATAATATCATCTTTTTCTAAATATACTTTATCCCCAAAAATAAGTGCTTCTATATAGCCACTTTTTATCAAAAACTAATCTCTTTATGAATTTTATCCCTAGACTAATTCTCCATATTTTTATTTTCGAAATAATTCCTTTATTTTCTTCAAAATTTTTAATATCATTGACTTTTTACGTTTTTAAAAATACCCTTATTTTCATTATATTTTTTTATAATCAAAGGAATAAAAATTTTTCTTTTCACCAATATCTTCTATATCAGCGTTTACTTTTAGCATTCCACCCTGAAAGTGTTCTTTAAAAAAATGTTTTTCTTTTCATCTTTAAGAATATAAGTGAATAGAACTTTTTCCTTATTTAATTTCGCAATACCTTTTAAATAATTGCCATTCACTTGAATTCTATCATCTATTGTTAAGATTATATCTATATTTTTCATTAGATATATGTGTGTATTTGTTTTCTGTTCATATGCTCTCGAATAAAAATGCCAAGAAAACTATTATACAAATAATAGTTTTTCCTAGCATTAAGGTTTTTATTTTTTCCAAGTTATTAGTAGAAAAAAATAATTATACATAGCATAGATATTAAAAAAATTATAATTTAATAATACCGCCCTAATGCTAGTATTGCTAATTGTAAGTAATACATTACTTATTATCCAAAAAGCCTTTCTACTACAGAATTGACATCATAGTCTACTTTTTCTTACTATAATCCCAGATTTTTCTAATAACTCTCGAGCATATTCATTATTTCTATAATCATTTGCATAGCAAATTTCTTTTATCCAACTTGAATTATTGATTTTGTACAGTTCAAACAAGGAAAATGTGTTACATATATTGTAGCACCTTCTGTCCCTACTCAAATCTTGAACATTGAAGTATCGCATTAATTTCAGCGTGTATTGTTCTCACACAATGTCCCTCAACAACTTTACAACCAACATCGATACAATGCTCATCTCCTTTTTATTGATCCATTGTATCCTCCAGATACTATCCTTTTATCTTTAACGATAGTCGCTCCTACCGATAATCTACTACATGTAGATCTTAATGATAATAAGTGGCTTTGTGCCATAAAATATTCATCCCAACTAATTCTTTGCATAATTATACCTCTATTTTATCTTTAATTTTTTATCAAGTAGCTTTCCCTATACCTTTTACTTTTGTTATATCTTCTTTCTTTTTGAATTCCCCATATTTTTCTCGATAGGCAAGTATAGCCTCAGCTTTAGTTTTTCCTATTCCAGATATTTTCATAAGTTGTTCTTTACTTGCTGTATTTATATTTATAATCGCATCATTTGAGTTACCTACACTAGAAGTTTCCCCAATTTGCTTTGGCTTCTCTCCCTTTTTCAAAATGTAAATGACCATCTGATCTCGCAACTTTTGGCTAAGATTTATATTAGATGTATCGGCATCTTCTAATAATCCTCCAGCCTCTTCAATTATATCCTTGACTCTCTTTTCTTTTCTAGTCTCATAAACACCTGGATTTTTATAGCACCTTTTTACATCAACAAAAATTTTGTTTTCATCCTCTTTTTGTTCCCCATTTTGATTATCTTCTGAGGATTTTTTGAACATTAAAGTTTATATTATCATTATTACCCGATGATGAACTACTGAAATAATAAAAACCCTGCCGCTACAAATAACACACTGCATAAAAATGCAGCTGCTATAATTTTTAAAAATTTTTGTTTTAAAAAAACAAAATTATTTCTTCTTTATTAAATTTCATATTTTTCTCCCCTAGCACTAATATTATATCACTAAAAATTACAATATTAGTACTGAAAACCCTAAACTTAAAAATATTATTCATATTTATTTAAATTTATGATATACTTGAATAAAGATTAATCACCTTATTAGACTTTCACTACGATAAATTTATAAGAATAGGAGACGATACTATGGCAAATGAAATGAATTTATTAAATTGGACATTTTTTATAGAAGTTGATATCCCGGATGACATCACTACTTTACTAGTAGAAAATGAGAAACCTGTTGCTTCGTTTGCAACAATTAGAGACGTCGCTGTTTTTACAAATAAGCGACTTATAGTCAAGGATGCGCAAGGCATTACTGGTAAAAAGTAGAAATTTACTCTCTTCCTTACTCGTCAATCTTAATGTGGTCAACAGAAAATGCAGGAAAACTATTTGATTTAAATGCTGAAGTTGAACTGTGGACTAAGGTTGGTAAAATAAAAATAAATCTGAAAAAAGATATTGATATTAGAAAGTTTGATACCCTTTTAGCGCAATATATATTATAATTTTAGAGCTATTGGAATGAAATAAAAATTATGTTATATTTCTTATTTCTTTAATTAAATTAATAATTTATTAATAGCTAAAAAAAGGTATTTTTGATTTTTCAAATGAAAATCCTAAACGTTAGCCTTTCACAACGTTTAGGATTTTTTATAAATTAAATTTTACTATCTATACTTGCAATTTTTCCCCGTCTTTATAAACCTCATCAATTATGGCTCCGCCTAAACAAACATCTCCGTCATAAAAAACAACGGCTTGTCCTGGGGTTACCGCACGAACTGGGTTTTTATAAACAACTTTTACTTTATCATCCTCTAATATTTCTACATCTACTTCAGTATCCGGTTGACGATATCTGAATTTTGCTGTACAAGTAAATTTATTAGGTTGTGGATCCTTAGTTGTAAATGAAAGCGAGCTTGCTAAAAGACTATCAGAATATAATTTCTCATTATGGAATCCTTGACAAACATATAGAATATTTTTCTCTAAATCCTTACCACAAGCAAACCATGCTTCACCATCTGTATCTTTTGTTCCACCTATTCCTAATCCCATGACGTTGACCTATAGTATAGTGCATAAGTCCTACATGCTCGTCACGAATATTACCATCAAGGTCTACCATTTTTCCACTTTTCGCTGGTAAATATTGAGATAAAAACTCTCTGAAATTTTTCTCACCAATAAAGCATATTCCCGTTGAATCTTTTTTCTTCGCAGTCGCAAGACCTGCTTCTTCTGCTATTCTTCTTACATCCTTTTTCTCAAGTTCTCCTACAGGAAATAAAATATTTTTAATTTGATGTTGTTTTAATTGTGATAAAAAGTATGTTTGATCTTTATGTTGTCAACACCTCGTAAAAGTAGTCTTTGATTATCTTCATCTTTTACACGAGCATAGTGACCAGTTGCCACATAGTCAGCCCCTAAATCTTCTGCATACTCTAAGAAAACTTTAAACTTAATTTCTTTGTTACACATAATATCTGGGTTTGGCGTACGACCTTTTTATATTCATCTAAAAAGTATGTAGAGACTTTATTCCAATATTCTTTTTCAAAATTTATTGAATAATATGGAATATCTAGTTGCTCACAAACCTTAATCACATCTTCATAGTCTTTTTCAGACACAAACTCCACGATCATCCTTTTTCTTCCCAGTTTTTCATAAAAACACCTATAACATCATACCCTTGTTGTTTTAAAAGATACGCTGTTACTGATGAGTCTACTCCTCCGCTCATACCAACTACTACTTTTTTACCATTACTCATTAATTATCCCTTTCTTTCAATCTATTTTCTAATCTTACAATTTTATCAATAACAAAATTTAAATCTTCCTTTGTAATATCAAAGCCAATACTTATTCTAACTGAATGACTAGCTCGCTCTATATCATACATCTCTGTAATAATTCGACTACCTTTTATATTCCCAGAACTACATGCAGAACCTCCAGATATATAAATGTTCAATGAATCTAAATACGTAATAAGTCGTTGTGATTCAATCTTCTTAAAATATATATTCATTATATTAGGGAGTGAATTATCCTTTAAGCCATTAATTTCAAATTCTACTTGGTTTTCCTCTAGTTTATCAAGAAAATAATTTTTCAATTCACGAAGTTTTGAGATTGATTCTAATGTTTCATCTACACAATCAGCAAGAACTAATGTTCCAAGTAAATCACTTGTTCCTGAACGAAGACCACGTTCTTGACCTCCACCTAAAATAAAAGGCTCTATTTCTCCGTTTTTTGCATACAAAAATCCAAAATTGTTAAGAGCACCAATTTTATGTGCAGAAACTGATGCAAAATCTAAATTTAAGTCAGAAACATCTATCTCTACCTTACCAAATGCTTGAACAATATCACTATGCAATAAGATATTTCTTTTGTTCTAATTATTTCTGAAATTTCTTTAAGAGGATTTAACATCCCTGTTTCATTATTAGCAAAGCATAACAGAAACTAAAATCGTATTATTGTTTTATTTTTCTGCTTTAATTCTTCTAAATCAATTATTCCTGCTTTACCTGCACTTAATTCATGAACAACAAATCCATGTTTTTCTAAATGTTTAGCACTTGATTTAACCGATGGATGTTCGATAGATGAAATAATAATTTCTCCACCATCAAAACGATTTAGTACATGGTTTGAAAAACTGTATTATTACTTTCTGTTCCTCCAGAAGTAAATATAATTTCTTCAGGTTTTGCACAAATTGATTTGGCAATTCTTTTCACGTGCTTCTCTAAAAAGCTTTTCATTCTTTTTTCCTAAAGTGTGTCCACTACTAGGATTAGCATAAATATCTTTCAGTATATTCAAATTTTTCTCAATAATATCAAAATGTTTTCTTGATGTTGCCGCATAATCTAAATATATATTCGCCATAACATCTCCTCCTAATATTAATCATATTATATTTTAACATAAATAATGGTCGAATAAAATCAATATCGCTTTATATCAACTAAAGATGTTTTTTTACTACTATATAATTAAAAATTTAATCCCTCTCTTATTATTATCGAGTGGGATTAATTGCTGTATATTTAATTATCTATTCTAGTTTTGATTACTACTATTATTAATCCTGCTAAAACCTCCTGCAGTATATAATAACAAATCAAATTCTCCTACTATATCATAATTATCAAAAAAATCAATCTAAGATATGTCAAATAGAAAAAAATGTCATTGGGTAAAACAGTAGTCTTACAATTCTATCAACAAGAGACTTTTTCATTACACTAAGACAAACACCGATTATAATCGTTACTATGATAAACAAAACGAAATATATATTTCTCCTACAAAATACATTGTAATAATATATATCAAACTTAGAAAACTTATTAATTTTAAATATTACAAAATATGACTTATAAATAAACTCTATGGATTTTTCAATTTTAAACAAAGTGTTAATTATAATTAAAAATTACAATATAAATCCCAATAGTAAGTTTAAATTGATTTTCAATACTATAGTCAAATCCTTGTGTATACAATAACGTAATATTCATGTACAAATATAAAACTATTATCGGTATATACGCCCACACATATGCTAGAAATTTACCATTTTTCAAAATAAGGTATTTTTCCACTCAAAAAGATACTGCCTATCTGATATTTCGGCTACAAGAGCACTTATAAAATATCCTGCAATCAAATTAAAAAAAGTACTTCTCGATAATTTAATGGAGTAAAAATAATAAAATGAAATTTGCTATAGCAAAAATCCCACCCCCAAAAATCCACCAAAATAAATTATTAAGGTTGCTGGAGTATTCCTTCTTATTCTTTGCTCATAGTTATCAAAATATATCTTATTTTCTAAAACTATATAATCATATATTCTTGAAATATTTGAAACATCTCTTTTTATTTTTAATATCCCAGCTAATAATGATCTTATCAGGAAAAATTGAATTTTTGTAAAATCAAGTTCACATAATTCCACTCAAAATCATCATTCATGTTAGGATCTTTAGTAACTATTTTTAGAAAGTTCTTTCCAATAAAGTCATTTATGTTGCTGTTTAATTCCTTACTAATAATATTGCTTCCTTATGGTTTCTTTTTGCTACAGCTGTTTTATCATCAATACTATAATTCACTTACTACTCTCTATATCCTAATTATTCAATATCTATAAATAATTTCTTTCAAGTCTAATGTTGACTTCGCATTTAACGTTAATGAATTTGCAAAAATATTATTTTTATAGTAATAATATCCTACCGCTCCCATCATCGCCGCATTATCACTGCAATAACTCATTTTTGGAATTAACACTTCTATTCCTAATTCTTGTTCAAGTTCTAGTACTTGCTTACGAAGCTCACTATTACCTGCCACACCTCCAGCTAGTATCAACTGCTTAACTCCTAAATTAATTATGGCCTTTTTAGTTTTTGTAATTAAAACTTCCACTACCGCCGTTTGGAAACTACATGCCAAATCTTCTGGTACTATTTCTTCACCTCGTTGATTAGCATTGTGTACAAAGTTGATAACCGCAGACTTCATTCCTGAAAAACTAAAATTATAATCATTACTATCAATCATAGCACGTGGAAATTTGTATTTATCCTCACCTAGTTTTGCAAGTTTGTCAACTTTAGGTCCACCAGGATATTCTAGATTTAATTGCCTTGCCACCTTATCATATGCTTCACCTACCGCATCATCATGAGTAGAACCAATAATTTCGAAATTAAGTTCGTCTTTTAAATAAACAAGTTCAGTATGTCCCACCACTGACTACTAGAGCCAACGATGGATAAACTATATCATTATCTATATTACTAGCATAAATATGCCCTGCAATATGATGTGCTGCAATTAATGGTTTATCAAGAGCATAACTTAATGCCTTAGCAACATTTACACCTACTAACAACGACCCTATTAACCCCGGCCCTTGCGTTACGCACAATGCATCTATTTCAGAAAGTGAAGTCTTAGCTTCTTCAAGTGCTTCTTCAACAATTTGAATTACTACTTCTATATGCTGACGGCTAGCAATTTCAGGGACAACTCCACCAAATTGTTTATGAGTTTCAATTTGGCTACTTACAATATTCGATAATACTTCTTTACCATTTTTAACGACAGCAACCGACGTTTCATCACAGCTCGTTTCTATCGCCAATATATTTATCTTTTCTTTAAAATTGTTCATTACTAAAATCCCTTACCATTACATAGGCATTTTCACCATTATTTTTGTAATAATTTTTTCTAATATTAATTGTAGTAAATCCTGATTTTTCATAAACAGTTATTGCCGGCATATTACTCACACGCACTTCTACTAAGGCTTTTTTCACACCTTTTAATTTTAGCACCTGCATTATATAAGTGAAAAATATCTGACCAAGTTTTTTTATTTTGATGAGGTTTGTCAATGACAATTTTATTAATTTGATATTCATCCGACACTAACCATCCACCACAAAAACCTATTATTTCTTCATCGTTAAATAATCCATAATATTCTGCGTTTGGATGTTCTAATTCACTTTTAAACATTTCCTTTGTCCATGCATCTTCAAAATTATCAATATCAATTTTTGAAAGTACTTCCAAATCATTAACATCTACTTTATTTATTTTTATCATTTTCTAGTTCCCTCTCTGCTTCTGTTTTTCCTTAAATATTGTGGTTTCATATTATAACTATCAACAATTTCTAAACTATCATAAATTTTGACAACATTTGCTGCACTTACTTCATTCTTGTTATTTTCTGCCAACAATAGTTTTTTTCTTTTAGTTTTTATATCACGTCCCACATAAACAAATTGTTCATCCTTGTTTTTTTAAAAAGTTATTTAATTCTTCTAAAGAATAATAATCTTCTTGCAAAACTTCTATTAATTTTTTATTTTTCAACTTTATATACTGCTGCAAAAACATTATTACGACGCGCATCAATAAGTGGTACGATTAATTTATTACTTTCAAACTCCAAAAGTGCTTGAAGTTTTAAACTTGAAACAACTTTCAGTGGCAATTTTAAAGTATAAGCTAATGTCTTACATATAGCTGCAACAACACGAATAGCAGTATATGAACCTGGACCATTACTTGCAATTATTTCTGTTAAATCTTTTTTGCTTTTTCCTGCATCATTTAAACAATTATCAATTTCTTGTAAAATTATCGCTGATAAATTGTTGCTGCATTCCATATTTCGTTGTGACAGTACCTTATTATTCTCTAGACATGCAATCGAACAAAAACCATTTGATGCTTCTACTACTATACTTACCAATTTTCACCAATCCTTTCCTCTATTTTTCTATATTTCTCAGTTGCGATTATCTCTACATTACGTTCTTCACCATTAAGTCGAATATTGAAAACTAATTTTTCTAGTGGTAGAAATTCTTCTATAAATTCTCCCCATTCTATTACACATACATTGTCTTCGTAAAAAATGTCGTCAAAACCTAAATCTTCATCACTGTCTTCTAAACGATATGCGTCAATATGATACAAGCGACCAGCCGGAAACTTATATTCTTTCATAATGTTAAATGTCGGAGAATTTACAACAGCTTTTACTCCTAAATATTCAGCCAAATATTTTGTAAAAGTCGTTTTCCCTGCCGCTAAATCACCATTTAACATTAAAAAGCAACTTATTATTTTCAATCGAATCAGCAACTAATTTTGCTAATTTTTTAGTGTCTTCTAAATTTTTTTAATTACTATATTTAACATGGGATTTAAAATTTTTAGACCTTTCAAAAATTTATTTATTAATAACATCTATTATAATAACACATTTAAAGACTTATTCCAATATACTAAGCATAAAACCACTATCTAAAATATTTATTTAAGTAACATAAAGAAACTTCCCAAAGTAGTATTTTGACTTTAAGGGAAGTTATATTTTATATTATTTTACTACTCTTACACGAGCTTTTCTTTCTATAGGTGCTGCTGCGTCAACTATTTCGCCAAATGGCATTTGTGCTCGTAAAACTAAGTTAGAAGGAATATTCCATTCATTTTGCTACTTTTTCGTCAATTAGTGGATTGTAGTGTTGTATATTTGCTCCTACTCCAGCTTCTGCTAACGCATTCCATACTGCAAATGATGCAATACCTGTTGATTGCTCAGACCATAATGGGAAGTTATCCGCATATGATGGAAATTGTTCTTGTAGTCCTTTTACAACATTATGGTCTTCAAAGAATAAAATTGTTCCATATGCTGCCGCAAAATTATCAATTTTCCCTTTCGTTGTAGCTTTAGCTTCATCAGTTGGTAACAGCTTTGCTAATTCAGCATAAGTAATATCCCAAAGTTTTTGATGATTATCACCTAATAAAACTACTGCGTGAGCAGTGTTTGAATTGAATGCACTTGGTGAATATTTCACTGCGTTATCAATTATTTCTATTACCTCTTGTTCAGAAATCGGTAAATTTTTTCCTAATGCATATACACTACGTCTGTTCTGATATAAATTTTTCGCCTTTGTCATTTTTTATTCCTCCATTTTATTTAGTCTCTTGCTAAATATTTCTTTTTTTGTTTTATAATTTATATATCTAATTATAATAATGTATATTATAATAAACAAGTACGATTTTTACAATAGTTAGTATCTTTTTGATAGTAATGCATTATATCAACTATAAATTAATATAAAAATTTTTAGGAGTTCGAAAATGAAAGATAAAGAATTATTTGGAGCATGTCCCTTTTTTACTACACAGAAAACTATTAACAGGAAAATGGACAATTTTAATACTACACATTTTTGGATAATGGCGAAAAAAAGATTTAATGAACTTCAACGTGAATTAGGAAATATTACAAACAACTCTAACAAAACAGTTAAAAGCAACTAGAACAAGATGGACTTATAAATAGAAAAGTTTATGCCCAAATTCCACCAAAGGTCGAATATAGCCTTACAGATATCGGTAAAAATTCAAAAGGTGTTCTCAATGAACTTGAGAACTGGGGTGCAGATTACATCAATTATTTAAAAGAAAAATGAAAAACATCCTGTTCACAACATCGTATAGGTGATTTTTATGAATAAAGTAGAAAAAAATTAAAAATAAATTAATGTTGCTTAACGATAACCAACTAGATATTGATTGACAGTTTAATAAATTCATGGCAACCCAAAACAAAATAATATTGAGACAAGTGAGGATACTGTAAAGAAATATATGAAAATACTATATCTCTATTGAAGATCCACTTTAAAAAAATTACTCAAAAGAAGAACTTTTTAGATGAATATGGTGTTTTTATTTTATAATCAAAATGAAAGAGAATAACATAGAAGAGATAGATATACAATACAATTTTGAAGATAAAAAGATAATCATGAGGATAAAGTATAACAATCTAGATATTTCAGCGCTTATTTCTAACAAACCCTACCTCATCCTACGATTTAAATATTGATGATTTTGATCCACTATTTCCTGATACAGACTTTGATTCATTAACAGATCTTAGTAAATCAGAAATGATGATTTAGATTTTAGTGCCCTAATTTCTAACAAAAACAAAAAATAGAACCAAGATTAACTAGTTCAATCTTGGTTCTTATTTTATATTTTTGCTCTATTTCAGATGTTATTAAACTCTCGATATAGTTAATATACTTTTCATCTATAATTTTTTTGCATATAAATGCGGGCTTCTATACAAAAATCTTTCTACCCTCTTCTAAAATAGCTAATGCTTTTTGAGGATTATTTTTTCACACGCCATTCATATACTGCTAATATTGTTTTTATTTTTGTGGTTCACGTGCTTTAAGTCTAGCTTTTTACGTTTTTATTAGCAAGTAATTCGTCTATTAAGTTTTGAATTAGGTTCAAAAGACTCGTCAATTGAATCAAGCTACGCATTACTTCTATTTTATACGGTAGTATTAAGTCTGGATTCTCATAATACAGTTTTAATAACAAATCATATACTTTTTCTAATTCAAATTTATCTTGATAGTATTCTATTTCCATAAAACTTAGAAAATCTGTTATATAGTTTCGCTCGTTTACGTCTAATTTTTTAATTTCTTCTAACACTTCTGGGTAACTTACTACGTAAGACTTTCCTTGAGTTGCGTAATAATTTACTATAAGACTAAGATGAATCGCATATCTATTAACCTCGTTTTGCAAGCAAAAGCTTCATACTCATTCCGTCATTGAATCCCATAGGAATTGCGTTAGTAAGTGCTAGTATTATCCCGATAAGTGCGAAGAGTAAGGTATAAAAGCTTGGTGCGATAAGCCATACTAAACCTGAAAATACGATATTAAATGTTACTCCACCGGCTAAATATAGCTTAAATGGAAATGTTCCATTTTTAATCCTTTGGTGGACTCATTAAACATTGTCCTCCAGTTCCATCTACACCTTGAACAGTTCTAAGGCGAATTTTATCATTTTCCTCTTTATCGATTAAAACATTAAACACTCGGAAACTAACGAATTTATATCCAGTTAAAAGTCCAAAGACCAAATGTCCAGCTTCGTGGATTATGATATGCAAAACAAAACTAATTACAGCTGCTAAAACTAGTAACAAGAAGTTCGGCTCTTGAAGTGAAACTATTTTATCTTTTGCTAAATTCGCAAGTACATACCCCCCACAAAAACCAACACCTAATATAACTACAAACTGAAAAATTCCATTTAATACTTTATTCATTCCTCATCCTCTTTCTATAATTTGATTTTATTAAGGTATAATACTAATATATTTCTTATATTTTTCATGAACATAATTCATCACTTCTGTAATTTGCTCTTTATTTTCAACAGATATAATTATTATAGTATTTCCCATTGCCGCTGAAAAAAACTTCTGGAACTGTTGTTATCATTCAGAATACTATAAGAATATTTAACTTTAATATCTTCAAGCGAATTTTTATATTGATATCTATTACGTCTTGATAATGATAGTGTATATTTATTTGTTACAATATCTTTTTATTTTTATCCAATACTACATCAGCATAAATTTCATATAAAGAAATATTATAAGAATAATTGTATAAATCTATACATGTTCCACCAACAATACGATTATTATATTCAAGTGCAATATACTCACTCGTCCGGAGTCTAAAGAACTCTATATGGAAAAAAATCTTTCTCTCATACCAAATTTATAAACTATCCGTTGACCTAATTCTTTTAACTTTTGGATCAATATTTGGGTTCAATAATATTTTGCATAATCCAATTCATTATTGACCAAGTCAAGTGTAGGTTGTGTATAAATAAAACTTGTCTCAAATACAATATCTCCATGTTGATTAATTAACCCATCATATGTACAAAAGAACGCCATTTTTCCACAAATTCTTCAAAAATAACTTACCTTTTCATTCCATTCATTAATAAACTCTTCTACATCTCTTTGAGTTAATAATTTATATGTATTGGCAGAACCTACACCATTATCTGGCTTAGCAATAAGTGGTAATTCCAATTTTTTCAGAATACCATTTAATTCTTCTTTATTGTTAGCAGCATAACCCTTGGCTACTCTCGCCCCTGCTTCTTTAAACATAGTCTTCATTTTTGATTTATATTTCGTAAGTTCTAACTGTTTAGGTTTAACTCCATAAACATTAAAATCTTCGCGTAACCTAGCATCTAGTTCAAGCCAATATTCATTGTTAGATTCTATTCTATCTATTTTCCCATGTTTGTATGTTAAAAATGCAACTGCTCGAAAGACTTCTTCATAATCTTCTAAGTCATTAACTCTAAAGTATTCTACCAAGTTATCCTTTAATGTTTGACTTAATGCATCATAACTTTCTGATCCCACTCCTAATACATTAATACCTTTTTCTTTTAATCCCTTCGCAAAGAACTCTTGGCTTATTGGAAAGTTCGGAGATACTAATAAATAATTCATAATTTTTCATCCTACCCTTCTAATTTTGTTACTATTCTAACATAAAAGATAAAAATTTTTTTCTATATTTTCTGAAAAAAACGTATATTAAAAGGCTTTGGAATAATCCAAAGCCTTCTTTTTATTCTTTACTATAACTGTAAGTTGTTCTAAATATTTTTTTAACGTGCTATCAATTTCATCATCCATACCTTTAGTAGCTTTTAAATCAACTTTAATTTCTACTTTTTCATTGTATGTTTGAGTCATAATGATATTACTTAATACGCAAATATTCGATACAACACCACAAAACTCAACTTCCTCATAATCACTTCGACTTATGTATTTTGCTAAATCAATGCTACCAAAAAGATGTTTTTTATTAAAAACCTTTTTAGCATCTTTTTCATATTTTAGCTACTTCACCATACAATCCGTGTCCCTTCTGTATCAATTATACAGTGTTCTATTGGGATATATCGTCCTTCTCTTGTTGTTAAATAGTTAGTATAGTGAGTATCCTTTGTAAAGATTATATCTTGATTATCTTGTCTATATTTTTCTATTTTAGCTACGATAACTTTTTCTAATCCGCTTGCACGTTCTAGTGTTAGTGACCATTAACAAAATCTTTTTGATAGTCTACTACCACTAACAATGTAGTATTATTTTTCAATGTAATTCTTAAATAACATAAAAATGAAATCACTAATAATATTACTGCTAGGTAAAATAAAACTTCAGTAATAAATTTCGGGGATGAAATATTGGTGCAGTTGAACATTTATAAATTATTACTGCTATCGAAAAAAATAATAGGCAGAAATAAAAAAATTAATACTCTCTTTTTAATGAACGCTGAAAAATTCTCTAGTTCCTAATTTTTTGTAAATTAAATATATAAATAACCCAGCTAATCCAAATAACATTGCTAATGTTCCATATTTATGCATTAAATGAAATACAGGTTTGGCACTTGGTCCTAAAAACATAACCTAAAGTAGTAAATGTTCCTACCCATGCAATTCCTCCAAAGGTAGAATAGATATGGAATCTTTTTTGCATCCACTTTTTGTTATCCCAGAAAAAAATATCCCTAATATATGGCGAACTCCCAGGTAGATAATATGCAATTATGATTACTATGTTACCCATATTTATTAAAAGAATTCAGACGCTTTTTGTCATTCTGTAAGGCGTAAGCCCTATATATGAACCATATTTTTTTCTATAGCTTTAACTCTAATCGACGTCCCACTTCGTAAGATAGCTGCATTCCTATTATTGTCCTAATGCACTTGCTAATATCATTCCTAAATAACTTGCATGTCCTCCATAAGCCATAATACCAGCAAGAAGCATCATTGTTTTCACCTGGAAGCAGCAAAAGCTGCAAATTCTAAAATCATTGATATAAACAATATCAAATATACATGTTCAGTCAATAGTTTAAATAACATTTCCATTTATAAACTATTCTCCTTATTAAAATTACTTTTTAAATTATATCATATTTAATTTGTCTTATCCACTCTAACATATTTAACTAATACTTACTTTAAACAAAATAAAATCTGAAGATAGAAAAAAATTCTACCTTCAGATTTTCTTATTAAACTAATACTTTATCATTTTCTTTTCTCTCTTTTTGGAGATTTACGAACTGATACTTCTATTTTTCCTTTTTTATTTAACTCTCTAACTTTCAACACTGCCCATAGTTGTGCGGCGATGAATAGAGATGAGTAAAGACCAAATATAAGCCCAATAAGCAATGCTACATTAAATGTATAAATTGAGCTACTTCCTACTAATAACATAACGACAACTGTAATAATAACAGTTAATACAGTATTAATAGAACGAGTCAATGTTTGACGTAATGATACATCAACAAGTTTGTAAATTTGCTCTTTTGATGTCAATACTTTTTCATGACGCATATGTTCTCTAATCCTATCAAATGTAACGATTGTATCATTAATAGAATACCCGACAATTGTAAGAACTGCAGCAATAAACGTAATATCAACTTCTAAACGTAAAATACTTGTTATAAATATAATTACCGCTACATCGTGTAAAAGAGCTATTACACTCGTAAGTCCCATTCTCCATTCGAATCGGAATGCAACATAAAGAATAATACCGATTGAAGCATACATCAATGCGAACAATGCATTTTTTGCAAGTTCTTTACCTATTACTGGTGATACAACGCTTAGATTAGCATCTTTATTGTATTTTTTAGAGAAGTACTCTTTTTATTTCAATAGCTTTATCTTGTGCAAAACTATCTTTAGAATGAACAGTTGCTTGTTTTTTATCTGGTGTTAAAACAATTTTTTCGTCTTTCACTCCAAGCGATGATAAGTCTTGTTTTACTTGTTCAGTTGTAAATTCTGTATTTGATGCTACGTCAATACGTGTACCACTAGAAAAAAATCAATTCCTAAGTTAAGTTTTAAACATTCCCTAACGAGATTGTCCCTGCAATCATAATTGCTATACTAAATGCAAAGAATTTCTTCATATTTTTTGTGAAAACTTAACCATTCAAATTTTGTACTTAAGTTTAATGAATTAATTCCAAATTTAGATTCATGAATTGATTTTTTTATTAACTCCAAAAATATCCTGGATTGTTGTTAAAGATATTAGAATTTACCAACAAGCTCAATAACATTCTTGTACCAAATACTGACGTTATAAAGCTGACTAAAATTGATAGTAGTAACATTGTTGCAAAACCTTTAACACTACTTGTACCAAAGATAAACAATACTATAGCTGCTATTACTGTTGTAAATTGAGAGTCAAAAATAGTCCAAAGCGATTGGCGCGCCCCATCTAGATATGCCTTCTTAAGTGGATACCCAGCATGAACTTCTTCTTTAATTCTTTCATACATAATGATATTAGCATCAACTGCCATCCCTACCCCAAGAATTAAGGCTGCAATACCTGGCAATGTAAGGACACCTGAAATCATATTAAAGAATACAACTGTAATATAAACATAAGCTACCATCATTACACTTGCTACAAACCCAGGTACACGGTAAACTATTAGCATAAATAAACAGATAATCCCCAGTGCAATAACCCCTGCTAATACTGTTTGGTTTAATGCATCTGCTCCAAACTGTGCCCCAACTGAGTTTGAATAGATCTCAGTAAGTTTAACTGGTAAAGCACCAGAATTAAGTAATGCTGCCATTTCTTTAGCTTCTTTTACTGTAAAGTTTCCTGTAATTTGAACATCTTTTGAGTTGATAGTTTGACTTACTTGTGGTGCTGAAATGTACTTAGGATTACTTTTAGCAGATTCTGCTTTAAACGAATCACCTTCGTTAAAAGTCCATCAAATTACCATTAAGTTTTTTTACCTGCACCACGTTTACTAATTTCAGAAGTAATATTTCCGAATTTTTCACCATCTTTTAATTTTAAATTGACATCTGGTTTATTATTTTGATCAAAACCTTGAGAAGCTCCATTTTCTTGAAGATCAGAACCATCTAAAAGTATCTTATCATCTACATCACGAATTGTTAAATTAGCTTGTGTAGATAAAACTTTTCTCGCTGATTCTTGATCCTTAACTCCTGCAAGTTCTACCCTAATTCTATTACCAGATTCTACTGTAATAACTGGTTCGCTTACACCTAATATATTAATACGTCTACTGATTGTATCGGCTGTTGCTTTAACTGCCGCTTCATCTATAGTTTGACCGTCTCTTAGAGGCTCTACTTGATATAGTACCTCAAATCCTCCTTGAAGATCTAGTCCTAGATTTACTTTTTGTGCATTAGTTTTTGTAGTTAAACCAATTGAGGTTAAAATAATAACTACTAAAGACAGAAAGGCAAGTATTCTACTAGACTTTTTCTTCTCATTTCTTCTTCCTCTCATGAAAGTTCTCCTTTGTTTTTTTCATTGTACTCGACAATAAATAATTTTTGTTCTTTACTTTTTAGTATAAATTAATACGCTATATACTAATTTATCAAATTTTATCAAACTTCGCAAGTACTTATTTTTATTTTTATAGTAATCTTCCACATACTTTATTACAGAAAAAAATCATTATTATTACCAATGACTTCATCACACATATTTTTGAATAGCCGTACTTGCATTATCTGGACAAACACTCCATCCAGCTACATCAAACATTTCTTTATCATTGAAATTATCACCAAACACTACACATTTATCTATTGGATAATTATAATACTGTGCTAACTTTTCTATTGCAGTTCCTTTATTACAGCCCTTTGGCATTATATCGAAAAAAATCTGTTGCTGAGAAAGTTCCATCTACATCTAATACTTTACTAACTTTTTTTATAGAATTTTTCAACTTTCTCATGATCCTTTGCAATCATCATTATTTTTTGACAATCTTCTTTATTCTTTTTTTATTTCTCCTATAATATCATCATGAATATACATTGGTGTTTTTAATTCATCTGGCATATTTTTCTTCTAAACGTTTCATACGTGCCATACTAAACGACAACTTGTTACAATAAATATAGTTTAATGTATAAACGTGAAATTCTATACTATCATCATTTAACTCTTTAAACATATTGTATATCGTTTCAACTTCATCTATAGTAAAAACTTTTTGATAGACTATCTCTCCTGTTTTTAAGTTTCTAATTAGACTACCATTGTTGGAGATAACTACATCATTCATTCCTAAATTATAATAATAGTGTTTAACTGCAATATCAGGTCTTCCAGTCGCTATGATAAACTTACTTCCTTTATCTTGCAATTTTACTACTACATCTTGAGCGTTAGGGGCAACTTCTTTTTTATCATTTAAAAAGTTCCATCCATATCAGTAATAAACCACTTCATAAATTATTTCTTCTCCTTTGTAAAAAAACTAAAAATTTACTAATCACATAATTAGCAACAAGTACTACAAATTGAATAATAAATTTAGCCAAATAGGCATTCATTCCTACATAAATAAATAATTCAACTCCAAACACTTCAATTACTAAAGTCGTTAATCTAGCTGTGAAAAATTTTTGAAAGTTCATAAAAAAACCTTTTTTAAATCCCTACAGCTTTTGAGTTGAAGACATATTTTTGCATTGACAAAATACGCGAATAAAATTGACAGTGTTATCGATATTAAATTGGCTGGCATTACTTCCATACCATAATAATACAAAATTGCATATGTTACAAAGTTTACTAATGTTGTACAAACTCCAAAGAAAATGTAATTAACAACACTTTTTATATTTTTGGTTCTTTGTAGAGTTCCAGCATTTTTATTAAATTTTTCATACTATCCTCTTTAAATTTAAAATTTTTGCTAACACTTTGTTATATACCTAGAATAACTTTTTTTCAAATTTTTATACATAAAAATCAAGGAATGACTAGCAATCATAGTTTCTTAAAAACCTGTTTATTTAGTCATTCCTTATAAGGTATATTAACTTTTTTTACTATTAGTTGATATTTTACAACTTACTAAATAATTTCACTTCTGGATATTTGTCGTTAAACCAGTTCATGGCGAAATCATTTTCGAATAGGAATACATAATTATCATATAAATCTTTTACTAAAAATACTACGCGAACTCGACATATTTTCATTAATTGAATCTTCGTTTTTCTATCCAGCGAGTTGTCTTTTTGTCCTATTCTTTCCATTATAACTTCTGTATTATATTCATTTTTTCATACGATGTTCAAATACTTCAAATTGCAACTGACCTACTGCTCCTAAAAATTATTTGATTTGTATGTAAGGTTTTATAATATTGAATTGCACCTTCTTGAACAAGTTGTTCCACACCTTTGTGGAAGTGTTTTTTTGTTTAAGAACATTTTTTTCATGAAACTTTTACGAAAAATTTCTGGTGTGAATGATGGTAATGCTTCAAACTCAACTTTTTATTTTGATAAAGTGTATCTCCTATTTGATAATTTCCACTATCATATAATCCAATAATATCTCCAGCATAAGCAACATCTACTGTAGCTTTGTCGTCCGCCATAAAGTTTGTTGAACGAGATATTTTTAATTTTTTCCCTGTACGTGCAAGAGTTACGTCCATTCCACGATTAAATTCTCCTGAACACACGCGCAAAAACGCTATTCTATCACGATGTTTTGGATCCATATTAGCTTGAATTTTGAAGATAAATCCTGAAAATTCAGCATCAGTTGGTTCAATATCTTCCTCATGTGTGCCACGACGACCTTTTGGAGTTGGTGCATTATCTACATAATAATTTAAGAAACTTTCTACACCAAATGAAGACAATGCTGAACCGAAGAATACTGGTGTTTGTTCTCCACGAAGTTGTTTTTCATAATCATAATCAACACCCGCTTCTGTAACTAAAATCATATCTTCTACGCACTTTTGATACATTGCATCTTGTGCGATTGGGTTTATCATCCACAATATTATATTCATCATCTAATTCAACAAAAGTCGCTATCTTCTTTAAATGGTTCAATATAATGATTTTTTCTATCCATAATCCCAAAGAAGTTTTGCCCCATACCAACTGGTAAATTCATAGGATATGTTTCAATTTCTAGTTTCTCTTCAATTTCTTCTAACAGCTCTAGTGGATCTTTTATCTCACGGTCAAGTTTATTAATAAATGTAAAGATTGGAATACCACGCATACGACAAACTTTGAATAGTTTTAGTGTTTGTGCCTCAATCCCTTTAGCTCCATCAATAACCATCACCGCACTATCTACCGCCATAAGTGTACGATATGTATCTTCAGAAAAAAATCCTCGTGTCCCGGTGTATCTAGTATGTTTATGATTTTATTATCATAATCAAATTGCATTACAGAAGAGGTAACCGAAATTCCTCTTTGTTTTTCTATATCCATCCAGTCACTTTTTTTGCATATTTACCTGTCTTTTTACCCTTCACAGTACCCGCCTCTCTTATGGCTCCTCCAAAAAGTAACAGTTTTTCTGTTAGCGTTGTTTTCCCTGCGTCAGGGTGAGAGATAATCGCAAACGTTCTTCTTTTTCTACTTGTTCTCTAATCTTTTTCTATCACGTCTTTTTTCCTTTCAAATTCCTACTTCACATTAAATTTCTTTTTTTAGCTTCTTCTATTGCAACTACTGGGTCAGAATGCCAAACCTTCTTGCCACCTTGAAGAATTTCATAATCTTCGCGACCTTTTTGAGGCAAGTATTACAACATCCCTGGTTCAGCCAACTGAATAATTCTTTTTTTACTGCATCCGTTCTGAACCATACTTTTTCGTAGTTTTTTTATGTGTCATACCTTTTTCAATTGTCCCCATAAGAACCTCTACATCTTCATCACGTGGACTATCTGTTGTTATAACCACATAATCAGCTTCTGAGATAATTTCACCAATTAACGGATCCTTTAGAAATATCACGTCCACCGCCCATTCCTGTCAGCAATAAGGTACGTTTGTTTTTCTAATTTCACGAGTTGCTTCAATAATTTTTTTATAACCATCTGGAGTATGCGCAAAATCACTTATGATATCAATCGGTAAATCTTCTCCTAAAAATCTCCATACGTCCGTATAAAGCTCCTAAGTTCGGTAAAATATTTACCAATTTTTTTCTACTGAATATCCTTTTAACCACACCGCTATAAGAGCAGCTAGGACATTACTTACCATAAAATCTCAATATAATTTGTCTGACACTCGTATTCACCTTCTGGTGATTTTTAAGGTAAATGTAGTTTTATATCTTCCATTTTCACTATATTGTTTTTATATTATACGCATAAAAATCTGCTGCTTCATCCAGCACTGAATAATTTATTTCTTGATGGTATAAGCATTTTTGACATAATACTATAATACTCATCATCTTTATTTAATACCCCATACTTAGCTTCAGAAAAATTATTTCCTAATGTTGAAAACAATAAGCTCTTATCATAAGCATAAGTTTGCATATCACCATGGAAATCCATGTGTTCATATGTGAGATTAGTAAAAATCGCAACATCTATATCAACATTGTAAATTCTACCTAATACCATCGCGTGTGATGATGCTTCAAATGCTAAATTTTTAATATCTTCACGATGTAATTCACCAATTTTGTTATGTAAAGTTACTACATCAGGAGTTGTATTCCCTAAATAAATTGGCTCATCATCGTTTTTCCCAAAACCATTTGTTCCAATATAAGAACTACTTTCTCCTAATTCACGTAACATATTGTGTACTAATGTTGAAATACTCGTTTTCCCATTCGTTCCTGTTACTGCAACAGTATGAACCTTGTTCCCTGAATTTATTTTTTTTGCAAGCATACTTGCAATTTTTCGATTTCATGCTCTTTTACAACAACAACGGCACAATCTTGAACGTTATAATCTTCGTAACGACTTGCTATTACTAAGGCAGCTCCTTGTGCAATTACCTTTTCTATATAATTATGGCCGTCTACTGTATAGCCCTTAATTGCAACAAAGACATCTCCTTTTGCAATTTTTCGTGAATCTTGAGAAATATTATTTACTTTAGTTGGTAATGACCCATAAATGGTTTTTATTTTTATATTATCAATAATATCTAATATATTCATACTATCTACCTTTTTCATATTTTTCTAACTACTAAATTATACCACGCATAAATGTAATACTCAACAGAATAACAGAGTTTGATTTAATTATTTTTAATTTGCCAATTAAAAACAAAGTATTGTAATATGGAATATAAATAATATTTAATACATTCTCAAGGAGAAACTATGAATCACGAAATAATCTCGGAATTATTATCTCATATAAAAATAATAATCTTTCCAAAATAACCTTTTTCTAATATTCGTAATAAAAAATTAGAACTTGATAAAGTTATTGCAAAACTTGTTAATATAAAAAAACAATATTAATATACAATTTGAATATCGTTATAAGCGTATAATAAAACATGAAAACATCATTACAGCAGATGCAGATAAAATAAAAATTATGCTCGAAGAATTATTTTTCTCTTGCAAAAGATATTAGTGTTATTACCAGTGACGAAATCATCAATATAAAAAGATTTCTAAAAAGTTTAAAAGTTAGTATAAATAAAAAGAAAACAGAGAAAAAAGATATATCTTTTTGAGCATAATACTAGTAAAGAATACTTCCTAGATGAAAAAAACAAAAGTATGATTTTCTAATTGAATTAGGTATTCAAAAATAAAGAAGGAAAAAAATATTAAAAGCACGCTATAATAAATTTCAGACAAATTAACAAGTATTTGGAATTTATTAAGCATGCGACAACTCAACTTGATACTAAAAATCAAAATTACAATTTTTGGACTTTGGTAGTGGCAAGAGTTACTTTGACCTTTTTCAACGTATTATTATCTAACAGAAATTCTTAAAGCTAAATGTTAAAATTATTGGTATTGATTTGAAAAAGAAGTCATTGAATATTGTAATAACATTTGCTAAAAAGCTTAACTTTTACTAACCTAGAATTTGTTTATGGAGATGTCATCGACTATGAAAATAAAAATAAAATCGATATGGTTATCAGTCTTCATGCATGCAATACGGCTACAGACATCGCCTTACTAAAATCCCTAGGTTGGAATGCAAAAGTATTTTTTGCCGTTCCATGCTGCCAAAAGGAAGTAAATAGTCAACTAGATTCGACCTTTATTCCATTTATGCTAAAGCATGGTATTATAAAAGAAAAAAATTTTCTACCCTTCTTACTGATTCTATTCGTAGTGAGGTGTTAGAAGTATTTGGCTATAAATCAGATATCGTTGAATTTATTTCAGAAGAAAACACACCAAAAAATCAACTTATTAGAGCTTACAAAACAACAGATAAAATTAATTTTGAAAAACTAGTCTCTCTAGAGAGCTTTGTAGAATCTTTAAATATTAAAGATGTTCTTACTAGATGAAGTAAAAATTAATTAATTCAAAAGAATAATTCCGAAATTATATAATACGAAATTAACTATTTTTGGCATATAAAAAGAATCACCTGCGATATAATTTATCAACAGGTGATTTTATTTTACAATTCACTAAAATCGTAAACTTTTCCTTTTTGTCTATTAGGCAATACTGCTGCTAGAGCAATAAATACTAATGCTGGTATTAACCATTCTAAACTTTGGGCTGCTAACGGTAATTTAGCTATTAATTCAGCTATCGCTGCTACTTTAAATGTGCTTCCAATTACTGACAATATAGAAATTAGAGTAACTACTCCCATAGCAAGTTGCATACCTAATTTCGATAATGCTACATACTTGTTAACTATAACAATAATAACTAATGCTACTGTGATTGGGTATAAGAATAGTAACATTGGAACTGAGAATTTAATTACATCTTGAAGTCCAATATTTGCTATAGCAAATCCAACTAATGTGAAAACAATAGCATATGCTTTATAAGAAAAATTGTGAGAATTTTTTTATTGAAAAATTCTGATGTTGCTACGATTAATCCTACTGTAGTTGTAAAACATGTAAGGATAACCATAACTCCTAAGAAGATTCCACCAAAGTTACCAAATACTCCACGTGCTGATTCTGTAGAACATATGCTCCTTTATTAACTTTTGGATCAGCTAAAACTTCTGCTGGTACTGCAAATTTATTCCCTAAAAAGTCCAAGACCTATATATAGAATACTGAATCCAATTGCTGTTACAATCCCAGCAACCCATGTACTTGCTAAAAATTCTTTTTTATCTTTAAAACCAAGTTGTTTTAAAGCACTCATTGCAATAATACAAAAAGCTACTGACGCTAATGCATCAAGTGTGTTATATCCTTCAATAAATCCTGTACCGAAAGCTACTGAACTTGTTGCATAAGTTTTTGCAGCTGTATTAGTAGCATCAAACTTAGACACTCCTAATATAACTAAAATTACAATTAGTAACGCAAAAATTGGAGTTAAAATTTTCCCTACACGGTCCAATATTTTACTAGGATTAATCGCAAGAATAAATGCACAAGCAAAATAAATAACTGTGAAAATTAATAACCATGGTAAACTACTTCCTTTTACTAATGGTGCTACTCCAATATCAAATGATGTCGCTGCAGTTCTCGGAATTGCGAATAATGGACCAATAGATAAATACAACAATACTAAATATGTAGTTGAATATAATGGCGAAATCTTTTCGTCTAATTCTGCTCCATATCCTTTTGGATTTAGAGTCCCGACGATTAGTGTTACAATTGCAATTCCAACTCCTGAAACAACAAATCCTAAAATTGCTGGCCAAAAATTTTCACCAGAATTTACTCCTAGCGCTGGTGGAAAAATTAAATTACCTGCGCCAAAAAATATACCAAATAATAACAATCCGGTTAGTAAACCTTTTTTTCATATAAAATATTTTTCCTCTCATATAAAATAATTATGCTTACTATATTACTATATTTCGGTTACAATATCAATATTTTTTATTTAAATAGTATTAAATCTTTATTTTTCCCCTGAATTCTCAAAAAGAAATATTTAAATTAAAAATTGTAATCCTTAATAAAAATTAAAGTATTAGTCTGTTCTATTTTCAAAAATAAAACTCACCTGAAAAAGTGAGTCTTTAAAACCTGATATATATGCAACCACAATAATTGGATAACAAATAATATTGCAAAAATATACATCAATGGATGAATATCTTTCCATTGTCTTTTTGATACTTTTAGAATAACGTAGAATATAAATCCAAATGCAATACCATCATTGATAGAACCTGTTAATGGAATACCCACAATTGTAACAAATGCTGGGAAAGCTTCCGTGATATCAGCCCAATCTATTTTTGCAATACTTTCCATCATAAATGATCCAATAATAATTAATGCAGGAGATGTAATTGCTGGTACTGAAGCTAAGCTACTTGCTAATGGGAATAAAAAAATTGAGATTACTACAAAGAAACTTGTCGTCAATGCTGTAAGTCCTGTACGTCCTCCGTTTGCAACTCCTGCAGAAGATTCTATATATGCTGAAGTTGGTGTACTTCCAAATAATGATCCTGCTAATGATGCAAATGAATCAGCTAATAATGCTTCTTTTACTTTTTCCATTTTTCCATTTTTTACTAAACCTGCTTGTGTAGTTACCGCGACCATTGTACCCGTAGTATCAAATAGTGTTACCATTAAAAATGTAAAAACTATTCCATATAACCCTAATTGTAATGCGTTAATACTCTCACTAACTGGATTATATAATAAGCTTAAATCCATATGAGGAATACCAAAAATTTTATCAACTTTTAACATTCCTGTAAAGTATGAAATAATAGCGACTACCACCATACCTATAAAGATAGCACCTTTCACCTCTAAAGCTAATAGAACAAGGATTACAAAGATACCTAAAATTGTCATATAAGCAACTGGATTTTTTAAATCACCTAATGAAAGAATCGTATGTGGGTTTGCTACGATTAATGCAGAGTTTTTAAGTCCTAAAAATGCGATAAATAACCCAATTGCAGCCGAAATTCCATATCTTAAATTATTAGGAATTGAATCGATTAAAATTTCGCGGAATTTTGTTGCTGATAATATTACAAAAATAACAGCACCTAAAAAACACGTTGCTAATAAAGTTTTATAGTTATACCCTGATGTAGCAGCTAATGTTGCAAAATACGAGTTTATTCCCATACCAGGTGCAACTACTATTGGATAATTTGCTGCTAATGCCATAATTAAAGTACCAACTAAAACTGCAATAATTGTTGCTGTAAACACTCTATCTAATGGGAATACCTGCTGCTGATAATACAGCTGGATTTACTACTAAAATATAACTCATTGAGAAAAATGTGATCAAACCTGAAACTACTTCAGTTTTAACGTTTGTATTATTTTTCCCTTAATTTAAAAAGACGTTCTATCATAATTAGAATTTTTCTCCTTATTTATATTTTTATTTCCTTTTTCCAACTATACCATGATATACCTTTTTCTTTATTATGTCAAGACATTAAATTTTAACGTTCATTTTTTTGTGGAATTCTACTGCTCATCAACTAAATAAAAGTTATTTTTAGTTGTAAAACATAAAAACAACCTTGTATTTCTATAAACAAGGTTGTTTCACGAACTTTTAAATTTTAACTTTTACATTTAATTTTCTTGCAAAATATTAACTAATAACTTATAAAATTTTTGAAAAAGAATTCTTTAGTTCTATCCTCTTTTTGGATTATCGAAATATCTCTGATGGTGTTCCTTCTTCTAAAACTACTCCCCCATCCATAAAGATTACTTTATCAGCAACTTCTTTTGCAAAGTTCATTTCATGAGTAACTATTAACATAGTTAATCCTTCTTCTGACAGCTCTTTAATTACATCTAATACTTCTTTTACCATTTCTGGATCCAAAGCACTAGTAGGTTCGTCAAATAATAATACTTCTGGTGAGTTGGCTAACGCACGTGCTATCGCAACACGTTGTTTTTGGCCGCCCGAAAGACTATTTGGATAGACATCTTTTTTATCTTCAAGCCCTACTCTCTTCAATAATTCTATTGCTTTCTTCTCTATGTTTTCATCAGTATCATCCCCAAAAGCTTTTGGAGCTAGCGTTATATTTTCTAGAACACTCATATTTGGAAATAGATTAAAATTTTGGAATACCATTCCAACTTTTTTTCTATACTTATTGATATTTTGTTTAGTAATGTCTTCCCCGTTGTATAATATTTGTCCACCAGTAGGAGTTTCTAATAAGTTTACACAACGTAATGCTGTACTTTTTCCACTACCACTAGAACCTAGAATTACGATTTTCTCCCCTTTTTCTACACTAATATTCACACCATTTAATACTTCTAATTTACCGAATTTTTATGCAAATTTTTTTATTTCTAACAACAACGTCTTCACCTACTTTGCTAATTTTTTTTCTAGTCTTTTTACTAGGAATGATAATACTGATGTAATTATAAAATATATTGCCGCAGCTATTAAATATGGACCAAATGTTTCATAAGTTGCATTTTTTACAGTATTGGCTGCAAACATTATATCCGCTACCCCGACAAAGTATACTATTGATGATTCTTTTACTAGCGATATAAACTCATTACCTAAAGCTGGTAAACTATTTTTTAATGCTTGTGGTAAAATGATAAATTTCATCGTTTGGAAGTAACTAAGACCTAAAGAGCGTCCAGCCTCCATCTGACCTTTATCTATAGCTAATATTCCCGAACGGAAAATTTCGCTCACATAAGCTCCTGAATTTATAGATAATGCAATTATTGCTGACATAAATGGAGTAAATGATATTCCTACTTCTGGAAGAGCAAAGTATATAATCATAATTTGCACTAATATTGGAGTATTTCTAATTACTTCAACATAAATTGTTGCTAGTACATTCAATACTTTTATTGTACTTATTTTGGCTAAACAAATTACTATTCCTAGTAACAATCCTATTAATAACGCAATAAGTGATACTTTTAATGTTGTTACGGTTGCGTCTATATAAGTTGTATAATACTTTGGAAGAAAATCAAACATTTTATTTTTTTACCTCTTTCTATTCACTTGCAGCAGCAAGTTTTTGCATATTTATCTAATTCTTTTTCAAATAGATTTTTTCTCTTTAATTTCTTTAATAACGGCATTAACTTGCTCTAATAAAGTTTTGTTGCTACCATCTTTTGCTTTTTTTAAAGACAATAGCCATACCTGTTGCTTCTGGATCATTTTCTGCACTAAATGTACTAATTTTAATGTCATTGTATTTATTAATTGCAATTTTTGCTACATCATCTGGAATTAGTACTACATCAATTTTTATTTTTAAATCTTGTAGTAGGCTTGGCACATCTGTTAAAGATTGTAAATCTTTATCTTCAATTTTTAATTGTTCTTTAGCATATGTTTCATATGTAGATCCTTTTTGAACTCCAACTTTTTTCCCTTTTAAATCTGCAACTGATTTTATCTCAGCAGAATCTTTGTTAACTACAAAAATACCTTTACCTGTGTAGTATATATCAGAAAAATCTACTGCTTTTTTTCTTTCTTCAGTAGGATTTACTCCAGAAATAACCATATCAACTTTATTAGCATTTACTGCTGCAATTAGTGAATCAAAAGCCATTTCTTGGATTTCTACTTCTACGCCTAGTTTTTTAGCTATTTCTTGAGCTAGATAAATATCTGCTCCAACCACTTTCTTTTGCCCATTTTCTGTAGTTGTAAACTCATAAGGTGGATAGTCTGGAGAAACTCCTAGGACAATTTTACCTTTTTCTTTAATTTCATCCATCTTTGTTTTAGTTGTTTTTGCCCCTGAACAAGCTGTTAACGTAATTGCTGCAACCATTGCAGTTATTAATAGTAATAATTTTTTTCATTTTTTTGTCTCCTTTTTATTTATTTTTTTCCTTTAGATAATTATAGTAATAATAAATAAAGTCTCTTTATAGTTAAATTTGCTATCTAACTATAAAGAGACGAATTTTCTCAGTGCCACTCTTTTTGATATTCTTATACCTAGATTTTTATCTCTATACCATAAAGTTACAGACTAAATAAAAAGTCTTTTTACAATTCCTAATAGAACTGTAAAAAGACGAAATATAAATCCGCGTTGCCACTTTTCTTGGTATAAGCATACCCACTCGAACTCCTTAAGGCAGAGTAACCAATTATTTTCATAATTAACTAAAAAGTGCGTTCATTAAGAAATTAATTACCAACCTCTCACCATCGTTAGCTCGCTAAAAATTTTTTCAAAATTACTATTCTTTTCTAAAGTTTTATTTTTATTGATATTATTTTACACCCTTAATATTTACTTGTCAAGCGAAAAATTATTATTTTTGATATTTTTTTCAAAATTTTTTTCTTGCGATCAATACACCTATACAACTTAACGTTATTATACATACTATACCTAGGATTAACCATGGTCCTGAACCATATTTTATTGAGGTCTCCATTGCTTCAGCTGATTGACCTCTTGCTATCCAATCACTTCTGTATGAATCAGCAAAAAATATTATCGGTATCCATGCACCACACGCACTTCCTATGTTTATCAAACTTAATGCTGCACATTGAGAAATAACATTATTATAACCAAATGTTTTTAATACAAAAATCTGCTAAAAAGGCACCAGTAATCGAAGATATCCACCATGGTAAATACGCTCCTCCATTATTGAAAAATATAATCATATGTATAATTATAAAAACAGTAAATATACCAAACTTTTTTTGTAATTATAGCATATATATACAAAGATTATTCCTGCTAATAATCCCCATATCCCAGGTGATATGCTATGACCAAATGCACCTAAGAAGCTTGAGATAACCATTGCTATCATGTAAACTACTAATGACAATACTGTTGCCATTCCTAAAAAAATATAATCTTTTTGTTTTTTAATTTCATTTTTTTATCCCTCCATATTTATAAAAATATTCTGAACTTCTGATTTACTTTCATTATCTAAATAAAAAAATCTTTTTTTATCGTCTTATTATCTAAGTATATTATTCTATTGCATGTTTTATATAAAAACTCTATATCATGTGTAGCTATTATTAGAGCATTTTCTTTTGGATAGATTTTTTTAACACACTACTAACCTTTTCCATATTTATATAATCTAGACCACTAGTTGGTTCATCAAACATCAATAAATTTACATTAGATATTGCAGCTATAGAAATGAGTAACCTTTGTTTTTTGCCCTCCTGACAATTCAAAAGGAATTTTTATCTTTAAATTTATTTAATCCCAATTCTTCTAATAGATTATTAATTTTATCATTCTCAACTCCTTCATTTCCAAAACGTATTTCACTTAAAACTGATTCTGTAAAAAAATTGATAATCCATATCTTGCATCACTAAAAAAACGGTTTAACATTTCCTAAAATTTTTTTCCTTTAGTTGGATTCATTATATTGGTAAGCATCCTTAATAATGTTGTTTTTCCTGCACCATTTCTTCCAATCAAACCGATCACATCACCTTTATTTATAGATGTTGAAATTTGCAATAATATATCTCCATAACTTACATTATCAATCTGCAGTAGTAAGTCATTATTTTTTTGAGCTAATATTTTTCTAGCTGTAAATTAAATACATCTAGAGTTCTTAAAGGAAAATCAGTGGTGTTTTTTTCAAATCATCAATTGTTATTTCCTTAATCATACCTTTTATTTACAATTAAAACCTTATCTATTAATTTTTTTGAATATAATGTATTCTATGCTCTGCAATAATTATTGTATAACCTTTATTTTTCAGTTTTTTTCAATTAATATTGTTAATTTCTTTGTCATACGAAAATCTAAGTTAGATGATGGTTCATCTAATATTATTACTCTCGGTATTAATGTTAAACTACACCCAATCGCTATTTTTTGACGCTCCCCACTAGAAATATACAAAATATTCTTATCAACAATTTCTTCCAGTTCTAATAATTCAACAACTGCATTATACCTTTTTTTCATTTCATCTAGAGAAATTCCAAAATTTTTCCATAGCAAATACAAGTTCACTCGTTGTGTTTGTAGTAAAAAAATGTCCTCTTGGATCTTGGCTAACATAACCAATATCTTTTTGCTATATCATATGTTTTTTATACTTTCTAAAGAAGTGTTATTATAATATATTTTTCCCAGTTAATTCTCCTTCATATAAAGCTGGTATAAGCCCATTCATTAAATGAACAATAGTTGACTTCCACTTCCAGATACTCCTGTTAATAAAACACACTCACCCTCATTAATTTTAAAAACTCACATTATTTAACACCTTTTCTTCTGAATTCTTATAAGTAAAAGACACATTTCTAAATTCTAACATTATTTAATGCCCCCTATTAATAGAAATACAAAAATTATAAAGACAATAATTAAGAAAAATATAATCAATTATTCTCATTCTCACATTATAAAATGATGTCCTTCTCATTGGTGACTCTACCCCTTTTGTCATAGCTGTTGCTGTCATTTCTTCAGCAATAAGATTCATCCTCATTAGAAACTGGGACTAGCCAATACTCTAAAAATTTTTAGCGGTTCTGTAATTTTTAAATTAATATTTCTCATCTTTAATGATTCTCTAATCATTCTAATTTCCAATTTATATGTTGGGAAAAATCTTAAAAGCTACTGTAATACTTAACATAATTTTTTTGGGTAAATGAATTTGTTCAAATGCAGATAATAATTCATTACTTTTTTTATGTCTTTTACTAAAATATAAGCAATCATCATAACCGGTGTCATTCTGAGGATAATGTAAACTAATGTTCCAAATAGATCTGCAATCCAAATTATATTACTAATTGATATTAAATATGCTAGTATTGAAAAAGATATATACCAAATTATAAATTTTTAATATTTGTAAATAGCGTTTGTATATAGATAAAACTACAATTGCAATCAATAGACAAATAGTTTCATAAATTATACCTTTTCCCTAAAAAGATAACTACTGGAAATAAAATGTTTAATATTACCAGCGTTAATGGATTTAACTTTATCATTATATCCTCCTTACTTTTCTACTTATATTTATCTTATCAATAATAATTATCAATGTCAATTACTGTTGAAATATTTCTTTTTTTATATTTTGCGAATTTATTTTACAAAATCTTAATATAATTACCAACAAATTCACAATATTATATAAAAAAAGCTCAAGAATATAATATGTTATACCCTTGAACTTTTTAATATCTTTATTTATTTATTAAATTATATAATGTTTTTACATGTATACCTGTTGCACCTTTTGGTAAGTACCCTTCTGGTTTAGATAGATATGCTGTTCCTGCTATATCTAGGTGAATCCATGGTGTATTATTAGCCACAAAATTTTCTATAAATAAACCTGCGGTAATTGTTCCACCTAAACGACCTCCTGTATTTTTTACGTCGGCTACTGATGAATTATTTAACTTTCTAAAACTATCGTCTACTGGCATTTGCCATATTCTTTCTCCAGCCTTTTTCGATGCATTGACTAACTCATCATAAAATTTTTGATCATTAGTTACGGCTCCCGTATAGAATTCCCCAAGTGCTACTAAACATGCCCCTGTTAAAGTTGCCAAGTCTATTACTTTACTTACTTTTAATTTCTCTGTAGCGTAATAAACTGAATCAGCTAATGTAATACGTCCTTCTGCATCTGTGTTCAATACCTCCACAGTTTTTTTCCTGATAATGTAGAAATTATATCACCTGGTTTATATGAACTTCCTGAAATCATGTTTTTCACATGCACCAATAATTCCAATAACATTTGTTTTTAAGTTTTTCTTGTTGCTATTAGCTTCATTGTTCCTAGTACAGTTCCAGCACCCCCATATCACAGTGCATTATATCCATACTATTAGCTGTTTGTTTTATTGAATATCCCCCAGTATCATATGTTACACCTTTTTCCTACCAGACCAATAATTTCATCATTTGTTTTTATCATTTATATACTTCATAACAATAAAACGAGGTTTTTCTTGTTGATGCTCGTCCCTACTGCCAAAAGACCTTTTAATCCTAATTCTTCACATTGTTTTTCATCATATACCTCTACTTCTACCCCAAGTTGAGTTAATTCATTTTTGCTATATTTGCCAAACTTTCTGGATACAAATATTCTGCTCTTTCATTTACTAAATCCCTTGCAAAAGAAGATACCATTAATAACATCTTGTGCCTCTTTTACATGATTCCAATAGTGATGAGTCTTCTTCAGTTATTAAATTGATAGTTATCTCTGGATAATCTTTTTCTGTCACTTTTATATTTATCAAATTTGTATGTAGAATGCAAGAATCCTTCCACTATCGCTTTTTACTAGGGAACTAGTTTTTTTATATTATCTAGTTTTTGGTAGTTGTAATAATACCTCTTGTTCCTTAAATCTTATTAGTTCTTTTCCCTAATTTGAAAAAAATACTTTTTCTTATATCGTCTTTCTAATAAGTCTTCTTTTTTTCCCAAACCCCACTAAAATTTCTTTTTCACCATTAAATGGTAAATTACAATAAACTTCGTTTAATTTCCCACTAAATAGTTTTTCTTTTGTATAAGCTAATAATTCATTAGTATAGTCTATATCTTCAAAAATAAACGTTACTTTCGTTCCATTAGCTTTATTAAAATTAAATTTCATCATATTCACCTCATATCATAGATATTTCTTGTTTATTTAATTTTTTTCCACAATTTCTTTTGCAGTCTCTTTTTGCCTCTAAAATAGTGTTTTTCAAGATTAGTTGCTTTTTGGACTTACCTATTATATATAAATTCGGATATTCTTCTGCTAAATAAGTTGATAAACTATTAATTTTTTTCATTATACTTTTCACAACAAAATCTATAATTATCTTCTACTTTACTCACATAACATCTCTCTGGCTTACCAACGAATCCATGTACAGTACGGATCTCCTCTTCAACAATATTTTGAATCTCTTTATCAGTTTTCTTAAGAAGTTTTTTTACTGCTTCTTGGCGATTTATATAAGCTCTAACTATTTGAATACCGCTCATTTTCACATCAATCCACTTATTACTTATATATTCCAATTTAGTTAAATACTCGCTCTCCTCTTTTGGAAAAAAATAATTTCTCCTATTTCTCTATTTATATGCAATTCATCTCGTCTATAAAACGAAAGTTAAAACTATATTCGATACATAAGCCATATCTTCAAAAATCTTTTATTGTTTCATCTTGAGAAAACCAAGGTAGAAAAATTTTTTTGATTTAATGTTAATATCAAATAATCGTATTGATAAATACTTCCATTAGAATATACTAAATACTTCTCACCTTTTTTTCTCTATTTTTTCAACATCTCTATTAAATTCTAAAAACACTTTTCCTGAAAAAAATTAGATTCTAATGTTTCTATAAAAGATTTTAAAAGTGAATTTTAATCTATATTCTCTACCTACTGTTATATTATCAATAACTCTTCTATTATACATGTCTTCTAAAAATTTTATTGATGTCTTCTTTTTGAATAGTCAAAAATGATAACTCTGGCATTAAACTTACCATGTTTTTGCTTTAGAAACATCACTACCGTAGTGGCTAGTTAGAAGTGGTTCTATTAATTTAATATAAATATGTTCATTTATATTTGCCTTGAAAAATTCTTCTACTGTAAGTTTTTTTCTACATTTTCATCTTCTAATGTATTGTGCATATTATATAAAACAGATAATTTTTTTCTTTAAATGTAAATATATCAGATAATAGTATTTCTTTTTTTATCTAACGGATAACCATACAACATTTTATCAGGTAAATATTTTATTCCTTCTTTTGTAAAAAAATACTTTTTTTAGTTGATCCACTTTGTATTAGGTATCTGTGTAAACCCTAACTCAACCATTAGATAAAACAAAACTCCCTGTTCATTTATAGAATTATGCCATCCATTATCATATATTTCCTGACCATATTGAAATTTCCCAAATTTATCATTTGCAAATTCTAAATCTTTTTCTATTAAATCAATATTGAACTTTTTAGAATTAGCGCCTGAAAACTTATCAGAAAATAAGCACAGCTTACCCCTGACAAATCTCCACCAATTATTGCAATATTTTTTTCATAGTATCCTCCCTTCTACTTAACTTTAGCTATAAATACCCTTGCCAATAAATTTGCCAGTACAAATGATAAAATATTTATACCTATTATTAAATAATCTATTCCACTTACTACAATACTTAATAATGTCAATATAAATGTTGTTATTAAAATAACTGCTGTTAATAAATTTTTAAAACTTTTAATTTTTTTATTTCTTCATTAACTGGTAATATACTATGCCAAATATTATTGCTTATTTGCTTATATAATGGGACAAGTTGAATAATAGTTAAATAACTATATGATATAATTACAACTAAACTCACATATACATTATTGAAGCTATATATTATAATACCTGCTATTAACATTAATCTTAGTGCAAGAAATACTGTATTTTCTTGGCGTAAAAATACACGATAATAATAATATTTAAAAACTATTTTTCTACTGTGAAGTTTTTGTTCGGTTAATTTTTGGTAGTAATACATCAAAAATATTTTTCGTCTGGCAACTTTTATTCCATTTAGTGGTACATCGACAAACATACTAACAAACTTAAGATAATTTTTCTTCTCTGTGTCTATCATATTCTGCTGCTTCATTCCATTTTTAATGAATAACCTATACCATCATTTAACGATAAAGCTTTTTCGCATTACTATAATTTTTAAAAATAATTATTAGCATAATTATCAAAACAACAAAGAGTAACATACTCTAAATAGTTATATTTACCAAATACTTCCAATATTGTAACAAATATATTCATGAATAATAAAACTTTCATGAAAAAAACTTTTTCTCAAAATAAATAGCTTCTGCTAATCTATAGAAAACATTCGTCATTACTACTACAATAAGCATAAAGAATTGAGCTCCTACGATTCCAGTAAACTCTTCTAACCCACTAAATCCACCTATACGACTTAATAATGGTTTAATTATAAAATAAAAATATAACTAAGAATAATAAATGAATACTTGTTAATATTATTCCTGTTTTTATAGCTACTTTTTCCATAATACTTTTCTAATGGGAGTAAAAATATCGCATCCGCTTCTTTTATAAAAGTCTTTACTTTTAACGATACTAAAAGATAACTGAATATCGCTGAGGCTGCAATAAAAACTGTCTTCATCTCTAACTTACTAGCATTCTCTAGCCACTGTGAATAATTAATTAGCCCTGCTCCTAGCACTATAATAAGAAACATAACTAAGTGCGAATTGAAAATATATTTACTATATGTTACTCTTGTTTCACGTTCTCTTCTTCTTCTATCATCAAAAATATTCTTTATATTACTCATCTTGACCTCTCGTAGTCAACGCTAGATAAATTTCATCTAAAGATGCATCTGCCATATTAAACTCTTTTCTCAAATCTGATAATTTTCCACTAGCCAATATTTTACCTTCATGAATTATAATGAAATTATCGCAATACTTTTTCTGCTGTAGCTAGAATATGAGTGAGACATCAAAATACTCGCTCCATTATCTCTTTTTTTCGCACATTAAATTAATTAGATCATTAATTGCTATAGGATCTAACCCTAAAAATGGTTCATCTATTATGTATAAGTTAGGTTCTACAAGGAAAGAACAAATTATCATAACTTTCTGTTTCATCCCTTTTTGAAAAATGAACTGGGAAAAATTTCTTTTTATCACTTAATTTAAAACAATTTCAATAGAACATCAGCTTTTTCCCATGCTTCTTTCATATTTAGACCATACGCCATAGCAGTCAAGTTTATATGTTCTTCCAAAGTTAATTCATCATATAAAACTGGTGATTCTGGAATATAACTAATACTTTTTTTCTATATTTTTTTCATTATTTTTCTCTTATTGTAATTCCATTAACCTTTATCTCTCCGTCCATAGGGCGTAATAAACCTAAAAATATGTTTAATTGTTGTACTCTTCCCTGCTCCATTTAAACCTATTAAAAGCAGTGATACTTCCTTTAGGAATCTCTATATTAATATTTTCTATAATCTTTTTACGGTTGTACCCACCACTAAGATTTTTCTATTTTTTTCAACACTTGTGTCATTTTACTATTCTCCTAGTTTTAATTTTTTTCTAAAAATTCTATCTACTTGGTTATAAGTATTTTTCTTGAGTGAAACTATTATCTACAACATAATCTCCCCAGTTTTTTTCTTTTTCTCGGACTGGTATTTGACTTTTTTTATTCTTTGTAATGCCTCTTCTTTTTGATAAAGAATTTCTGTTCATAAGTCTTTCTAGTTGAATTTTTCTCATCTAAAAGATATGACAATAATTTTTTTCTACTAAATCATCAAATTTTTGCTTCAAACAACAAAGGAACATCTACAAAGACTAATTTCTCATTTTTTTATGCACTTGTATTTGTTCTGAAATATTTTTTTCTAATTTGAGGATGAATTATATTGTTTAACTCTTTTTAAATTTTCATTATTTTTCGAATACTAATTTTTCCTAAAGTTACTCTATTTACTTCATTATCTTTTTAGTATTGACTTTTCCAAATTTATTGACAAGTTGTTTTTACTTCATCATTCTCTAGTGCCATATGCCCTATTTTATCTGCATCTATAATTGTATAACCCTTTTTCTTGCAAATAGTTAGATACTAGACTTTTTCCACATGCTATACTTCCAGTAATTCCTATAATCAAAATCATCATCTCCATAAAATCACTTAAATATAATTTTTATCACAAAGTTTTTCTTATTTTTCTATATATTAGAAGTGTATAAACTAATTATTTCTTTTTAAAAAAAGATAACAAGAAATTTTTATTCTTGTTATCTTTCTTAACTATTTCTCGCTGTATGGATCAATATCCATTTCTTCCAATTTAACAAACTTTCTTTTAGTCACCAATTTAAACGACATATATAAAAATTAAACATATTACTGGGCAAACTAAATTGTATGACATCTGAATAATTCCACCTGTCAAATAATCAGACACTAACTGTAAAATTATAATTATTCCAAAAGAAATCAAAAGCTATATAAGAGCCAATTACACCTGTTTTAGCTGTATATGGTAGTACATCTTCTGCTTTTTCCCTTGTTTTTACTATTGCTTTTTCTCAAACGAATTTGTGAAATTAAAGATACCATCAAATAATCATTACTACAATTCCTACCATAGAAAGGAGCATATAATATCCTTTGGGATTATATTTTTTTCAAAAATAAAACATAGTATCATAAATATAACTGAAAATGATAACGCAATTGTTGGAGTAGAGTTTGAGTTTAATTTTTTTAAATGATTTTTGGTCCATAATTACTCAAACTCAATGAAAATAGCTGTCTACTAGAAACATACATACCAGAATTTGCTGCTGAAAGCACAGAAGTTAATATTACTATATTCATAATAACAGCAGCTATTCCTAAACCAATATTTTGAAATACAATTGTAAAAGGGGACGCTGTAACATTATTAGTATCTAAGAGTCTAGGATCATCTGCAGACACTATAGATGAAATAATAAACATAGTTGCTATATAAAATATTAAAATTCTCCAAAATACCTGCTTTACAGCTTTAGGCATAGTCTCTTTAGGGTTAGGTGATTCTCCTGCTGTTACTGCAACAATCTCAGTTCCCCCAAAAGAAAAATGCCGCTGTTGAGAAAATTCCAAACAATCCTAAAAGACCTGCAGTAGAAGTTTTTTCTCCATTTTTTATGAAAGTTGTTATTCCTGCATCAGTATTATTAGTTATTCCAAAAATAATTGCTGCTCCTACTATAAGAAATACAATTACTGTTAAAACTTTTATTATAGTTATCCAGTATTCTACCTCTCCAAAAACTTTTTACACTTACTAAATTTAAAATATATAATAACACTAAAAAAACATACAAATATAAAAATGTAGAGAATTGTCTAAAAAAATTCCCAGTAGTGTAAAATTTTCGATAAAGTTATAATATCTACACTAGATACCAAGATCCATAATATCCAATATAACCAACCTATACCAAAACCTAATCCTGGATCAATAAATCTTGTTGCATACGAACCAAATGAACCAGAAACAGGATAAAATGTAGCTAGTTCTCCTATAGAAGCCATTAAAAAGTAAATAACAACTCCGATTAAGCCATACGTAAATACAGCACCATAAGAACCTGCTTTACTAACTACAGCACCACTAGCCATAAACAAACCAGTACCTATACATCCACCAATTGCTATCATTGTTATGTGGCGTGCTTGTAATTTTCTTTCCATTTTTTTGATTTGTCATTCTATACATCCTTTTCTCTAAAGTATTTTTATAATTGATTATACTAGACTTTTTCTATTTTTTTGTAAATTGTTTCTAGAAAACATATGTGTATTTTCATTTTTAATACTATAAACAAAAAGACGATTTCCATATTAGAAATCGTCCTTAGTATTTATTATATTTCTCTTCTAGTTCTTCTTCTTGGACGTGGATACATTTCTTGTTCTACTTCATTTTTTCCATACCCACTTGTAAATGAACTAGCTTCTGGTTGTGCTGGACGTTGCGCTAAAATATCTCTTTCAACACTAACCCCGTCTTCTTCAAATCCAGTAGCGATAACTGTAACAATAATTTCATCTGTTTTTTCTAAATCTTCGTTAAATACTGTACCGAAAATCATGTTTACTTCATCGTCACTAGCTTCTTGAACAATACTTGCTGCTGCTTGTGCTTCAAATAAACTTAGTGATGGGCCACCAGTAATGTTTAATAATACACCTTTTGCTCCTACGATAGAAGTTTCTAATAATGGTGATGAAATTGCTTTTTTAGCAGCTTCAATTGCTCTGTTTTCACCAGTTGCTACACCAATTCCCATTAATGCAGAACCTTGGTCAGCCATGATAGCTTTTACATCTGCAAAGTCAAGATTAACTGTTCCTGATACGTTAATTAAATCAGATATACCTTGAACACCTTGGCGTAAAACATTATCAGCCTCAACAAATGCTTGCATCATTGGAGTAGATTTATCTACGATGTCTAATAATCTATCATTAGGGATTACGATAAGCGTATCTACCGCACCTTTAAGTGAATTAATTCCGGCTGTAGATTGTACTTGACGCTTTTTACCTTCGAAATTGAACGGACGAGTGACAACACCTACTGTTAATGCTCCTAATTCTTTTGCAATACTTGCTACGATTGGAGCTGCTCCAGTACCTGTTCCTCCTCCCATACCAGAAGTTACAAATACCATATCTGCACCTTCTAAGGCTGCTTCAATTTTATCTTTTGTTTCTTCAGCGGCTTTACGTCCTACTTCAGGATTAGCACCTGCACCCAATCCTTTTGTTAGCTTCTCTCCAATTTGAATTCTTACATCTGCTTTAGAACGTTTTAAAGCTTGAGCATCTGTATTGATTGCGATAAACTCTACATTTTTTATTCCACTTTCTTTCATTCGGTCAACGGCATTTCCTCCACCGCCGCCTACACCGACTACTTTAATTACTGCTGATTGATCAAATTCTTCAAACATTATTTAATTCCTCCTATTATTATTCAAAAAATGAATTATACATCTTACTAAGTTTAGAAAAGAAGTTTTGTTCTTTTTCATTTTCTTCTTTATTATTTACGTCTTCTTCGTAATAATCATTCTCTTCATCATGTTCAATATTTTTATCGTCTGTAATTAGACTCTCTGCAGTTGGAGTAGGTATAGCTATCTCCTCTACAGTTGAAATATTTTCAAAAGTTGAATTCGTGTTTTTTATGATAGGTACATCTTCTGTTACTTGATAACCAAGTAACGATTCCATTTTATAACTGCTTGTTAGCGCTCCTACTACCACTGATAATTCTGGAGAATTAGCTCCTATTATTTTAGGGGAACCAATTCTTACATTCATTTTTCTTAGCATATCTTTTGCTAATTCCAAAACACCTGGCATTTGAGTAGTTCCACCCGTTAAAACAACATTTCCTTTTACTCTATTAATACCTGCTTTTCTTAAAACATCAAAAGAACGTAAAATTATTTCTTCAACTATTTCTTCAATGTAGTCTGCTAACTCTTTTTGCGTATAGGGCTCTTCATTAGGCTCTAAGTTATCTAATTCAATAATCACCTGTGGTGAAGCCATATCATAAAAAGCATGACCTTGAGTTAACTTTATTTCCTCTGCACGTTTCATAGGAACATTTAAGACATCAGAAATCATTCTAGTTATATCTTCACCAGCAAGTTCTATAGATTGCGATAATTGTAAAATTCCATCTTCAAAATAACTTACTGTTGTAAGTCCTGCTCCTATATCAATAACAACAGAACCATAATCTTTCTCTTCTTCGTTTAAAAGTAATTCTCCTAACGCATGAGAAGTACAAAATGTTTCATTACAATCAAGTCTTAAATTCTCTATACACTTATATATTGTATGCAAATGCGTTTTAGAAGTAAGAACCCTATTCCCAGTAATTTCAAAAGTATTATGCACTGTCATTCCTTTTTGGTTTTCTAATATTCTCAATATCATCTAACCTATAGTAGTCTGGAATTACTTGTACTACTTCTCTTTTCCCTTGGTAATGGTAAAATCTTAGCTTCTTCTATTACTTCCTCTATATCTCTACCATCAATATCATGTTTTTGTATCGAACTTAATTTCCGCTACACTTTTCTTAATATGAGTGTGTATACTTGGAACTGCTACATATACTGACCTTATATCTTTATTAGCTTCACTTTTTGCAATATCAATCGCTTTTTTTGAATATCCCTAGATGCCGATTCCACATCAATTATATTTCCTCGTTTTTATCGATGTAGTTTTCACAATTCCTACACCTAGTATATTCAATTTTTTTCATATACTACATCTGCTATAATCACTTTTTATACTTGATGATCCTAAGTCTATTGAAGTATATAATTGTGAACTCAAGTCAAACACTCCTTCCTTAATAATATCTTATATTTCTTTAATAATAAAATTGTAAATACACAACAAATTCTATTTACACATACTAAATTATATCACAAAATTAAAAAATATGAAAAAAAGCTAAAAAAATTAAAAATTTTTATTAAAATATTTTTAAATTGTAATATAATTTCATTATATCTTTTAATTACTTGTTAACTAGAAAAAATCTATCCAAGACTGAAAAATTTCGAATAGATTTTAATTTATTATTTTTACTAAGTATTTTTTTCTTTTTATTTGCTTGAGTCGACGCTTGATTATTATTTTTGTGAATTTATCGCACGGTTTTGAGTTGTGTTTTTTTATCACTTGAAGAATTATCTTCTTTATTTTGAGATTCGAAGTTATTTTTTTCTTTATCATTACTTGTATCTACTGAATTTTTTTAGCTAATAAGTTCTTAATGTTTTTGGATACGTTGTTTTTTTCACTTTTAGACGTTTCTAAATATGCACCATTAATCAAATTTAATGTTGTATTTTTTTGTCATCAATATACTTAGAAATTTCATCATAATAATTAAGTTTTTGTGCGAAATTTGCTCTTGAAACTTTTTATTTTTTTGACCATCATTCATGTATATTGTTAAATTTCCATCATCTTCGCTAATTATTTCTGATATTTGAATTAGAATTTCTTGTTTTTAATTCTAATAGATTTTTTTATAAACTTCTTTTTAATTTTTTTCTTCATCTTCTTTGAAGTTTTTCTAATATAGGTAAATTATAATTATTACGAACTTGACCACTATACGTTCTTCCATTTTCCATAATTATCTCTATTTGCCCATCAGTCTTTTTATTTTTTTAGCAATAAACCTATATTCTTCTACTTTTTATATCAATTTTTTTGACGGGAATGTACTCTTTACAGTGACCTCTTTAAATATACTATATTTGTTTTTTAATATTATTTCTTACTTCATCATCTTTTTATAGTCCATGTTTTTTTAAATTAGAATTTATATTCCCAGCAGCTAAAATCTCATCTTTAGTTATTTGATTTTCACCAGAAACATTAATAGTTTTAAGTTTCACATAGCTACTAAACATGAATCCCACACCCAAAAATTACGGTTAAAAAAATAACAATACTATTAAAGATAATTCTCTTCTTTTTCTTTTTTTATTTTTTTCTAGTGAACTTTTTCGCTTATCTTTATTAATCTTCGAAAAGTAGCTTTTTTTATTTTTCATTCATACACAGTTAGTCCTCACTACTGATTTTTTTCAAACATAGTAATAAATTCGTCTCCACGATCTTCAAAGCACTTATATTGATCCCATGATGCGCAAGCTGGTGATAGTAACACTGTATCTCCGTCTTCTGCTAAACTGCTAGCTAACTTAGTAGCATCTGCAACTTTTATGGCTTTAATACATTTCACATTATGCTGAATCGCTAAACTATATAATAATTCTTTACTTTCTCCTACTACAACCATAACTTTTATTTTACTTAGATATGGAATTAACTCTTTAAAGTCAATTCCTCTATCCTTACCACCACATATTAAAATAATATTTTTATCGAATCCTGATAACGCGGTTGTTGTTGCTACTGGATTAGTTGCTTTAGAGTCATTGTAATATTTTACACCTTTGTATTCTCCTACATATTGCAATCTATGCTTAACTCCACTAAAATTATATAGTACTTGTTGAATAGCATCTGTACTTGCGCCTTTTTAAATAAGAAATAATAGCTGCATTTATTGCATTTTCAACATTATGCATACCTGGTAGTTTAAGTTTTTGTACTATCAAATAACTCCGTTTCTCTAAACATTACTATATTTTTCTTTAATATATACATCTGCGCTTATATTTTTCTTTTTGTATCATAGAAAAATTATAGTAGCCTTAATTTTATCTAAATTATACTTTTCTTTTTCTTTTTATATTTATAATTAAGAAATCATCTTTGGTTTTGATTTACATATATTTTTTTCTTAGCATTTTTGATAATTTTCTAAATTCCCATGATAATCTAAATGTCCTTCGCCCTAAATTAGTTATCACTGCTATGCTTGGCTTGAAATATTTAGTTCCTTCTAATTGGAATGATGAGACTTCTGTAACAATTAGTGACTTCGGATGATTATAGGCTACTTCTATACTTGGATAGCCGATATTTCCAGCTAAAAATACATCTTTATTAGCTTTTTAATATATCATAAGTCATTTGTGTTGTAGTTGTTTTTCCATTTGTTCCCGTTATAGCAACCATATCAATAGAGAATAGCGTATTAGCTAATTCAATTTCTGTGATAATATCTATTCCCATTTCCACAGCTTTCTGTAAAAACTCTATTTGATATTTTTATTCCTGGATTTTTTTAACTATTAAATCAACTGTCTCTAATAATTCAAGCGGGTGTCCACCATCAATTATTTCTATTCCCAATTCACGAAGTTCTTGAGCTTTTTCATCATTACTCAAATCGTCATAAGAGTTTAACTTAACATCATACCCTAGTTTCTTTAAAAATTTTTACAGTTGAATATCCACTTCGCGCAAAAACCCAAAACTAATATTCTTTTTATTTTTTTAAATTAATCATTTTATAATACCCCAATAAAAATATCCTATTGCAGATGATATTACTGCAATAATCACGAATATGTATACTGTTTTTTCACCTCACCATATCCCGTCAATTCAAAATGGTGGTGTAATGGTGACATTTTAAAAATTCTCTTTCCTGTTTTTAAAGTATGCAACCTGAATGATTACTGATAATGTTTCTAGAATATACACTAAACCAATAAATAAAAAAATACTATTTCTTTGTGTAATATTATTGATATAGCTGCTAAAATTCCACCTAATGCAAGAGAACCTGTATCTCCCATAAAAAAATTTTTTTGCAGGCTTTTTGTTAAATAATAAAAATCCTAATAGCGCACCAACAATAGCCAAACAGAATACTAACACTGGAAAATTATTTTTCTTTATACGCCAACAGCGCAAATGTACTGGTTGTTATTATCGTTACACTTGTAGCTAGACCATCTAGCCCATCTGTTAAATTAACTGCATTCGAAAATCCTGTCTGCCAAAAATATAACAAATAACAAATATAAATAAGAAATATTTAGCTGATAATTAATTATTGGTATTTCTATAAAAGTTGACATTATCATATACTAATGATACTAAAATATAAAATATTAATGAAAATACTATTTGCAATAATAATTTTTTTCTTGGTGATAAACCATCATTTTTTTCTTTTTTTACAACTATTAACATATCATCTATATAACCAATTATTGCAAATGACACTGTCGTATAAATGAATAATAAATAATATTTTATATTTTCGCTATTTAAAAACATAGCTATTATAAGAGCCACAACAATTGCCAGGATAAATGAAATTCCTCCCATTGTCAGAGTACCCTTTTTATGAATATGACTCTGTGGACCTTCTTGTCTTATTTCTTGACCAAATTTAAGATAATGTAAATATTTTTTATTAATTTCGGTAGCATCACTACAGTTAGCAAAAATGCCACTAGCAATAACGATATAGCAATTATTATACTTGAATTACCCATTTCGTTCTCCTAACTAAATTTTATTTTTATATTATCCCCTTTTTTCACTATTCTTCTAGCTGGTACTGATTGTTGTTTTACATAACCATTTCCTTCAGTTTCTATATTTAAACCAGCTAACTCAGCATAATTTAAAACATCAGCTTTAGACCATCCTAAAAAATTAGGCAATATCATATTTTCATTTGAACTCAATAAAAATACTTTATCATCTTTCTTCAATATATTACCTTGAGAAGGAAATTGTCCCAATACTTCATCTCCCGAGACCTATAACTACTATATTTTTTTGTTTGTGTAGATAATTTTGAAATAACTTCATTAATATTTTTTTCCCTTGAAATTATCCATCATATAATTTTTGAAGATTTTTCATCACTACTTGTTTTTTTAACATTCAAGTAATTTAATATATTTTGCATTATAGGTTTAAATATCTCTGATGCCCCATTAGCAGAACTTTCAGCAAGTTTTTTTATTTGGAAGTTTCATTCCTACATATAAAATCACTTCAGGATTTTTCACTTGGTGCATACCCTATAAATGAGTGCATTACTTTATATGGACTCTTATAATATGTTCCTGTTTTTTGGATCAACGACTTCGGCTGTTCCTGTTTTCCCAGAAACACTATAATTTTTCTATAGAATATCGCTTTACCTCCTGTAGCCCATTCTCCATTAACTACACCATAAAGTTCTTCTTTCATTTTTTCTGCTGTAGTTTTTGAAATTGGTGTTCCAACAACAGTTCTTTGACCTATATTAACATCTTTATTTAATGTTTTATCATGTACTCTTTGTAAAAAATACGGTAATAGCATTTGGCCTTCATTCAAAATAGCCGTTTCTGCCTGAACCATTTGCATAGCAGTAACCGTACTACCTTGACCGAACACCGTAGTTGAGGCTGATACTTTATTATTAAATACTAAGTCACCCGTAGCCTCATTACCATATAAAGAATTTGTACTTTTTCCAAATCCAAAACTCTCTAATCCTGTTTTTAATTTTTCTCTACCTAACCTTTCCAATAAAGTAAGCATAAGTGTATTTGATGATTGTTGGAAACCATGTCGTTGTGTAATAGTTCCCCATCCTGTTTTATTCCAGTCATAAATAGTAGCGTCTTCTACTCTATATGAACCAGATTTGTAATATGCATTGGGATTATAAATATTATTTTCTACCATTAATGACATTGAGAACGTCTTTAGAGTAGATCCAGGCTCATACGCTGAATTATAGAATATATTCGCCCATGCTTTCTCCAAGTTTTCTTGAGTATTCGGGTTAAAAGCTGGAGTTTGTCCTAACCCTAAAATTTCTCCAGTTTTAGCACTTACAGCTATTGCAAATGCACTTTCCGGCTCATATTTATCATGGATATCTTTTTAAAGTATTATCTATAAATCCTTGAATATTTTTTTATCTATAGTTAAGTAAATATCTGCACCATCAACTGGGTTAATTTCAACTTTTGGAATATTAGAAACTATTTTCCCCCATGCATCTTTTGCATATGTTATATGACCTTCTTTTCCTCTTAAATAGTAATCAAATGTTTTTTCTATTCCTAAGCGACCTGTTATTAAATCACTATCTGGAGAATTTTGAGCAAAAGCCTAAAAAGTTCCCTAACATACTACCATTTGGATAATACCTCTTCGTTGTTGCTATAAACTGTATTCCTGGTAAATTTAGTGCTTCTATTTTTTTCTTATTCTCTATACTTATATCTTTTTCCAGCTGTACCAAACTCTACCTGGTAAACACCCTGTTTTAATAATATCTCTTTTTATCTTACTTTTATCTAATTTAATAAAATTAGATAGCTCGTCAGCAGTCTTGTCTACATCCACTACATGACGAGGATTTTTTTCATCTTCTGTAGCCTTATCAGATACAACAGCAACAAGCTTATATGATTCTATATTGTCTGCCAATATATTACCATTTCTATCAAATATTTTTTTCCTCTTTTTAGGTTGTAAACTAGTATCTATTTTTATATTTCTTATCCGCAAGTTCAGACAGATTTTTGACCTCTAACAGTGCCAATAAGCATCATTTTGGCCTATATTAATGATAACTACCCATACAAAGAAAAAAACAAAAAAATTAGAAGAAATACTATTTTTTTGTTCTTTCCCTTGAAAATATAATCTTTTTCTAAACTTTTTCTGTCTTCCAGAAACTTCAAAGTAAATAGTTTCCTAAAAAGTTTTTTTCAATTATCTCACTACCTTTATATTGTCTTTTTGAGTTTTCATACCCATAGTCTCAGCTATTTTTAACTCTTTCATACGAAGACAAATCATTTATAATAACCTTTTGCTCATTATTATCTTTTTTTGTTTTTCCGAAATTATTACATCATTTTTGCTGAGCGCTTCTTAATGAATAAAGTTCTCCTTTATAGTTTAACATAACTACGTTAGCAAGTAAAATAACTCCTACAAAAAAACACCATATCCTGCTTTTTTTCTAAAAAAATTAAATTTTACCTTTTTCCTGAACTTTTTCTTACTCCATATTCATTGCTATATACTTTTTAACGTTGCCATTAACCTTTTCCTACTCTTTCATTTGTACTTCTGCTATACGTAATTTTTGCACTACGTGATCTATTATTTTCTTCTAACTCTTTATCCGTTGGATAAATTGGTTTTCTTGTTATAATTTTTTTAATTTAGCTAAACTTTCTTCTGGTAATATTGGAAGATTTTTAGGAATATCTTTTTCTTTTTGCATATGAATTAAATATTTGTTTGCATATTCTATCTTCTAGTGAATGAAAAGTAATGACCGATATTCTTCCATCTTTTTTTACAATGTCTATTGCTTGCTCTAATGAATCTTCAAAAACTGATAGTTCATTATTTACAGCTATTCTTATCGCTTGAAAAAAACTCTTTTCGCAGGATGCCCACCTGTTCTTCTTTTTAGCTGCTGGTATAGATTCTTTTTATTATATCCACTAATTCAAAAGTTGTTTCTATTGGTTTTTCTAAACGTTTCTTTTCTACATTTCTTGCTATTTGCTTAGAAAAATTTTTCTTCACCATAACGATAAAATATTTTTAACCAATTCGTTATAATCATATTCATTTACAATTTCGTATGCACTTATTTTTTTGCATCCGTGTCCATACGCATATCTAGTCTTGTATCATAATTATAACTAAAACCTCTTTCTGGTGTGTCTAATTGTGGAGAAGATACTCCCAAGTCATAAAAGCACTCCATCTACTTCTGTAACACCGTGCTCTAGTAACTTTTTCTCTCAAAGTTTTTTTAAAATTAGATTTTTATAAAAGACAACCTTATCTGCATAATCTTTTAATTTATCTTTTTGCATTTTTCTAACGCAACGCTGTCTTGATCAAAAGCATATAGCTTTCCATCAGTTAATTGTTTTTAAAATTTCTAAACTATGCCCTGCTCCACCTAAAGTGCAATCTACGTATACACCATTTTTCTTTTTATATTTAATCCAGCAACAGCTTCGTTTTAATAATACACTGTAATGTTTAAACATTTCTCATCCATCCTAAAAAGTCAAAATCTTCTAATTCTTCTGCTATTTCCTCAACACTAGCCTCACTCTCAAGAAGAAGATCTTCCCAGTGAGCTTTATCCCAAATTTCTATTCTATTAGATAAACCATTTACTACACACTCTTTATTTAAAAATGCATGTTCTATTAAAGCATTAGGAATATTTATTCTTCCTTGTTTATCTATCTCTACTTCCGTAGCCCCTGAAAAGAAAAAACGTTGGAAAGTACGTGCATTTTTCTTAGTAATAGGTAGTGATTTTATTTTACTTTCCACTTTTTGCCACTCTTGTAGTGAATAGCCAAATAAACAAGAGTCCAGACCTCTTGTTATAATAAATTTTTCACCTAATTCATCTCTGAATTTTATTGGTATACTAAGCCTTCCTTTAGCATCCATTTTTATTATTGTATTGACCTATAAACACTACCCTCACCACCTTACTTCTATAATTTACCACATTTCCCCACTTTTTTTCCACTATTTTTGAGAAAAAAATAATTGTTTTTTTATTATTTTTTTAAAAATATCTTTTTATGATTATAAAACCTTATTAAATAAGGCTTTATAATTATATTCTAAATTAATAGTTTTCCCTCTTAAAAATAAAAAAATGTCGAATAACTATATGTTATTCGACATTTTTTATCTATATTTAATTATTATATTCACGCTCATTATCACCATTCAAAAAAGTGTACAGTGCTTAAAAGATTTTTATACGTTGTATAATTCGTAAGGATTTCGTTTGATCAACTGAATTTCTTGAGTTAGCTAATAATTCAGCTAAGTCATCTAGACTTAAGTTTGATGAGAAAAATGTTGGTAAATTTTCTGCCTCTCTATAATTTATAATCGGGCCTAAAACTTCATCACGAATGAATTCAGTAATATTTTCAGCTCCTATATCATCTATGATTAAAATTTCATCCGCTCTAACTAAATCTATATATTGATCATAATTATTAGAACTTATTTTTACTTTTTTTATCTTTCTTATAAATTCCGGATAATATAAGATAGTGGGCTCTTTCCCTTGTTCTTTTTAGGTAATTATAAATACAGCCCATTAAATAAGTTTTTCCCCATCCCTGTTGGGCCATATATATATACTCCTTTTTTTAGCTTGACCATCTAAAATATTTTTTACATGTCTTTATTATTTCAGTTGCAAGATGCCCTTTTTCCTTACTTTTTTTGATAAGTTTTTGAAATGTATATGTAAGTACTTTTTTTAGGTATAAATTCTGTTTTGATTCTATTATTAAGTTGCTGACTTAGCTTTTTTTATTTTTTTATATTCATATGTTTCCGAATATACTATATTAACTCTTTTTCCATCAATTATCAGTTTAGGTTTATGTTCGATATTTAAGTCGGAATCTTTTTGAAATATAATATTGATAAAAATTTTTTTCCAAATTCTCTTCTATATGTTTACGCGTGAAATTATTTTTCTTGAATAAATTTTATAATTTTCTGGATCTTTTAATACTTTTTCAGATATAAATTTTTTTCATAAGTATTCTCTGTATTCATAGACATAACACTAGATAACTTTTTTTCATTATGTGTCCTTCTTCCTTGTAAGTTCTTTTCATCATCTCATTATACGCATCTTCGTCTTCTTGAGTAACAACACGATTCTGTGATGATTTTATTGTAGAAATATTTCTCCATCTGTTGTTTTTAAATATTCTGGGAAAGGCGCCTTATAAACTTTCCTATTAGTATTTGAGTTCCATACTGATGCTGTTTTTTTCAACATTTTTTTCTAACAGTCCTCATATTACGTGATTTTCTAACAAATTCGATAGCATCTTTTGCTCCTAATAATCGTTGACTTTGCCAACTACTAGCAATTTTATCTATATAATTTTTATGAGGTAATCCTGAACTATTACTAGTATTTATAGAATACTCTAACAAAATATTTAAAAACACCTGTTGGGAAAGTTATATTTTTCCTGAATCTCAGTAATATTTCTTGCATCAACATTAGATAAAAACTAAGCCTTTTTGCTTATTTAAATAGGTTATATAATCTATATTGTCTACTTCTCTTATAAATTTATCTTCTTCTGTAAGTTGTTCTTTCTCTTCTTCTACTAATTTTTTTATTTAACATCTTATCTAAAGTTGGAACTTCTTGTTTTCTAACATTTACATAAAAGCTGAGTTAAATAATTTTTTTAACTTCTCTACATTTAGTGTACTCTCCCCAGCATTTACATCAGCAACTTTTTCTATTGCTTTTGCCATATCTGAAGGTGTTACTTTATATAGATGAGCTAATCCTAAAAATATCATTTTTAATATTACTCTTCTCAATTACTTCTGATAAATAACTATTAGCTAAATAATAATTTAGCTTTGAAAAAAATCAAAGAAATATTCATCAAAATTCGGACCAGAAGCTAAGTCTGTTTTGGTAAAAACCAGATTCATAGCTATCTAAATTCTCCAAGTTATAAATATCTGAAAATTTAACGGTTAATTCTTCAAAAATTGTTAAAACTAACCTTATCAAAAGAATAATAAGTTTTTATTTCATTATATTCACTATTTCTATAGTATTTTTCTAATAATTGACACAAAAATAGGTGTGTTAAAAAAATTCAAAAGAAGCTTTAATGCTTCTTTTTATTTTATAAACGTACTGTTTTCCCTGATGAATTATTTATATAAAATGATTGTAATAAACCAATAGCTTCTAATTTTTTTACGAGCAATTATAAATTTATTAACATCTAATGCTAAATTATCAAAAATATCATAATGTAAATAATTCTTTTGATAAATTTGTATCTCCAATCATTTTGCTTCCCAAAAATTGGTATAACTTGACTGCATCAGAGCCTACTAAAGGTAAGTATAGTAAGTTTAATTCAGTTGTTCTTAGAGAAACATTATAATCATTATATACGCAGTAAAAAAATCTTTTTTTGAAATACTTTATCTTTCATTATTTTTCATCCATTACTTCTATAATAATTTGAGTGTATTCTAAAGCAAAAGATAAATTCAGGATTATAATCATATTTTTATTTTATCATCATTTCTCAGTGGTGCAAAAAGATTTTTACTAATATTGGATAAATATTATCTAACAATAATTTAGCATTGTCATTCTCATATAATGTTCTCAAGAAATTAAATACTTTATGTACACTACTCAAAAAAACTCTTCTTTAGACGGCGTTGTTACATTAGTATAACTATCTATTTTAGTAGAAAAAAACTTAAAATATTTTTTCTTATCTTTTTAGCTACAAATGTTCTAAGATCATCAATTAAGTCATACATATAGTTGAAGAATGATTCAAAGTTCTCTAAATACTCATTATTAATTATTTTTTGACTCATTCTTTAATAATAGTTTATTAATGTTATAGTCTGTAACAAATAAATAAATTTTATACAAATCAGCAAACCCTATATCATTTAATTCACAATAATCTTTTATTATAGAATTTAGGCTCTTACCTTCTTTATAAATATTATATAACGTATTTAGCCAAATAAATTCTTCCAATTTCTTATCATTAATTAATGTAATCAAGTAATTGTTAAATCTATATTCTTCTTCATCTTCAAATAGAATAGCCGTTCTTCCTTCTATTCTTAATAAAATATCATTAAATTCTTCTTCAATATCTTTATCATAATTTTTCATCATCAAAAGATCCTTTTTAATTCTGCTTTTACTCTCGTAAATTCCTCACGACTATTATCTAAACTCTCTAATCTTTCTTTGAAAACTTCATTAAAAGATGGATTTTTGTGAATGATAATACATTTCTATTGCCTTATTAAATTCTAAAACTTTTGCTAAAAATTTTTAATATATGCAACCTTAATGTTTTTTTATCGTTAGAAATATAGTTAATTTTTTTCTTAATGCATTTAATATATCTTTTTTTATTTTCACCAGTTAAAACTAGCGTTTTTTCATCTTCCAAATAAAAACATTCCTAACCCTCCTAAAGTATATTATTATAATACTCCATTTCTGCAATAAAATCAAAAATAAAAAGTAAGTTATTTATATTAAAAAGAACCTTCCGGATGGAAGGTTCTCTCAGTTACCCTGGCAACGTTCTAGTCTTGCAGGGCGTAAACCCAACTACATTCGACGCTAAAGAGCTTAACTTCTGTGTTCGGTATGGGTACAGGTGTGTCCTCTTCGCTATCGCCACCAGACGAAAACTTCATACATATATTATATCATCTTTTCTTCTCTTGTCAACAAATTTCTTCAGAACTTCACTTGATTAAGTCCTCGACCTATTAGTTTTTAGTCAGCTACATGTGTTACCACACTTACACTCCTAACCTATTCTCCTTGTCGTCTTCAAGGGGTCTTAATATCCGTGGGAAATCTCATCTCGAGGGGGGCTTCATGCTTAGATGCTTTCAGCTCTTATCCCTTCCGTATTTAGCTACCCAGCTATGCCACTGGCGTGACAACTGGTACACCATTGATACGTCCATCCCGGTCCTCTCGTACTAAGGACAGCTCCTCTCAAATTTCCTACGCCCACGACGGATAGGGACCGAACTGTCTCACGACGTTCTGAACCCAGCTCGCGTACCGCTTTAATGGGCGAACAGCCCAACCCTTGGGACCGACTACAGCCCCAGGATGCGATGAGCCGACATCGAGGTGCCAAACCTCCCCGTCGATGTGGACTCTTGGGGGAGATAAGCCTGTTATCCCCAGGGTAGCTTTTATCCGTTGAGCGATGGCCCTTCCATGCGGAACCACCGGATCACTAAGTCCTGCTTTCGCACCTGCTCGACTTGTAAGTCTCACAGTCAAGCTCCCTTGTGCCTTTACACTCTGCAAATGATTTCCAACCATTCTGAGGGAACCTTTGAACGCCTCCGTTACTCTTTGGGAGGCGACCGCCCCAGTCAAACTGCCCACCTGACACTGTCTCCCGGTCTTTGCCGAGGGTTAGAATTTCAATACAGCAAGGGTAGTATCCCAACAGCGCCTCCTCATACACTGGCGTGCATGATTCTTAGGCTCCTACCTATCCTGTACATACTGCATCAAAATTCAATATCAAGCTACAGTAAAGCTCCATGGGGTCTTTCCGTCCTGTCGCGGGTAACCTGCATCTTCACAGGTACTATGATTTCACCGAGTCCATCGTTGAGACAGTGCCCAAATCGTTACGCCTTTCGTGCGGGTCGGAACTTACCCGACAAAGGAATTTCGCTACCTTAGGGACCGTTATAGTTACGGCCGCCGTTTACTGGGGCTTCAATTCATACCTTCGAGTTACCTCTAAGCACTCCTCTTAACCTTCCAGCACCGGGCAGGCGTCAGCCCCTATACTTCACCTTTCGGTTTTGCAGAGACCTGTGTTTTTGTTAAACAGTCGCTTGGGCCTATTCACTGCGGCCTACTCTCATAGGCACCCCTTCTCCCGAAGTTGCAGGGGTCATTTTGCCGAGTTCCTTAACGATGGTTCTCTCGCTCACCTTAGAATTCTCTTCCCAACTACCTGTGTCGGTTTTGCGGTACGGGCACCTCTTATCTCGATAGCGGCTTTTCTTGAGAGTTTGGCTTCATTGACTTCGCTACTTTAATTTCGCTCCCCATCACACTTCAGTCTTATGAGCAGCGGATTTGCCTACTACTCAACCTTTGTGCTTAGACGTCCTATTCCATCAGGACGATCAATTAGCCTCCTCTGTCCCCACTTCTCTCATGCGATATTTGGTGGTACAGGAATTTCTACCTGTTGTCCATCAGCTTCACCTATCGGCTTCACCTTAGGGTCCCGACTTACCCAGAGCGGACGAGCCTTCCTCTGGAAACCTTAGTCTTTCGGTGGATAGGATTCTCACCTATCTTTCGCTACTCACACCGGCATTCTCACTTCTAACCTCTCCACCTCGCCTTCCAGCTCGGCTTCTATGATGTTAGAACGCTCTCCTACCATATAACATTAGTTATATCCGCAGCTTCGGTTGTATGTTTAGCCCCGGTACATTTTCGGCGCGATGTCACTCGACCAGTGAGCTATTACGCACTCTTTAAATGGTGGCTGCTTCTAAGCCAACATCCTGGTTGTCTGTGCATCATCACATCCTTTTTCCACTTAACATACAATTTGGGACCTTAGCTGGCGGTCTGGGCTGTTTCCCTTTCGACTACGAACCTTATCACCCGCAGTCTGACTCCCGTTGATATTTATCTGGCATTCGGAGTTTGTCTGAATTCGGTAACCCGGGATGGGCCCCTAGTCCAAACAGTGCTCTACCTCCAGTAAACTCACAACGAGGCTAGCCCTAAAGCTATTTCGGAAGAACCAGCTATTTCCAAGTTCGATTGGAATTTCTCCGCTACCCACAGCTCATCCAAACACTTTTTCAACGTGTTCTGGTTCGGTCCTCCATTCAGTGTTACCTAAACTTCAACCTGGCCATGGGTAGATCACTTGGTTTCGGGTCTACTCCATCATACTATTTCGCCCTATTAAGACTCGCTTTCGCTTCGGCTCCATGTCTTCCACTTAACCTCGCATGATAAAGTAACTCGCCGGTTCATTCTACAAAAGGCACGCCATCACCCCCTAAAGGGCTCTGACTACTTGTAAGCACACGGTTTCAGGTTCTCTTTCACTCCCCTCCCGGGGTTCTTTTCACCTTTCCCTCACGGTACTGGTTCACTATCGGTCACTAGGTAGTATTTAGCCTTACCAGATGGTCCTGGTAGATTCCGACGGAAATTCCTCGTGTTCCGCCGTACTCAGGTGCTCTCTCACGCCAACTTAGCATTTCGTATGCAGGACTTTTTACCTTCTACGGTCTATCTTTCCAAATAGTTCTACTATACTTCGTCATACGCTTTTTCTGAGAGTCCTACAACCCCAATATGCATGCACATTGGTTTGGGCTCTTTCCCTTTCGCTCGCCGCTACTTAGGAAATCGATTTTTCTTTCTCTTCCTGCAGGTACTTAGATGTTTCAGTTCCCTGCGTTACCTCGCTTTCGCGTACCGCCCTTTTTAAAAAGCGGTGGGTTCCCCATTCGGATATCTACGGATCTTTGCTACCCTACAGCTCCCCGTAGCATTTCGTCGTTTGTCACGTCCTTCTTCGGCTCCTAGTGCCAAGGCATCCTCCGTGCGCCCTTTACTACTTAATCGTGTGTAGCTTTTACGCTTCGTTCTTCTTCCTTGAACTCTTGTGAATAAGTTTTTACAACTTACTTACTTTTTTCTCGGTTTTTGTAAATCTGTTTCTTTACTTATAGAAAATTATCTTTGATCTAATATATATATTCAGTTTTCATTGTGCTTGAGTATTCCTTGAACACTCAAAACTAAACGAATTATCAACGTATTCCTTATCCTTAGAAAGGAGGTGATCCAGCCGCACCTTCCGATACGGCTACCTTGTTACGACTTCACCCCAATCATCTGTCCCACCGTGACCGGCTCCCTCCTTAAAGGTTAGGCCACCGTCTTCGGGTGTTACAAACTCTCGTGGTGTGACGGGCGGTGTGTACAAGACCCGGGAACGTATTCACCGCGACATTCTGATTCGCGATTACTAGCGATTCCAGCTTCATGTAGTCGAGTTGCAGACTACAATCCGAACTGAGAATAGTTTTATGAGGTTGGCTGACTCTCGCGAGCTCGCTTCTCTTTGTTCCTATCCATTGTAGCACGTGTGTAGCCCAAGTCATAAGGGGCATGATGATTTGACGTCATCCCCACCTTCCTCCAGTTTATCACTGGCAGTCTATCTAGAGTCCCCATCTTACTGCTGGCAACTAGATATAAGGGTTGCGCTCGTTGCGGGACTTAACCCAACATCTCACGACACGAGCTGACGACAACCATGCACCACCTGTATCTGTGTCTAACCAAAGGTCAGAACAACACAATCTCTTGTGTCCTCACAGTATGTCAAGACTTGGTAAGGTTCTTCGCGTTGCTTCGAATTAAACCACATGCTCCACCGCTTGTGCGGGTCCCCGTCAATTCCTTTGAGTTTCAACCTTGCGGTCGTACTCCCCAGGCGGAGTGCTTAATGCGTTAGCTGCAGCACTGATCTCTTATGAGACCAACACTTAGCACTCATCGTTTACGGCGTGGACTACCAGGGGTATCTAATCCTGTTTGCTCCCCACGCTTTCGCGCCTCAGTGTCAGTTACAGGCCAAAAGCCGCCTTCGCCACTGGTGTTCCTCCTAATCTCTACGCATTTCACCGCTACACTAGGAATTCCACTTTTTCTCCTGCACTCAAGTTTAACAGTTTCCAATGACCCTCCACGGTTGAGCCGTGGGCTTTCACATCAGACTTATTAAACCACCTGCGCGCGCTTTACGCCCAATAATTCCGGACAACGCTTGCCACCTACGTATTACCGCGGCTGCTGGCACGTAGTTAGCCGTGGCTTTCTGGTTAGGTACCGTCTCTTATATGTATAGTTACTACATATCCATTCTTCCCTAACAACAGAGCTTTACGAACCGAAATCCTTCTTCACTCACGCGGCGTTGCTCCGTCAGGCTTTCGCCCATTGCGGAAGATTCCCTACTGCTGCCTCCCGTAGGAGTCTGGGCCGTGTCTCAGTCCCAGTGTGGCCGATCACCCTCTCAGGTCGGCTATGCATCGTCGCCTTGGTGGGCCTTTACCCCACCAACTAGCTAATGCACCGCAAAGCCATCTCATAGTGTTAGCATAACCAACTTTTAAATATCTACTCATGCGAGTAAATACTGTTATCCGGTATTAGCTATCGTTTCCAATAGTTGTCCCAGTCTATGAGGCAGGTTCTTTACGTGTTACTCACCCGTTCGCCGCTAAGTTTTTCTAGTGCAAGCACCAGAAAAACTTCGCTCGACTTGCATGTATTAGGCACGCCGCCAGCGTTCGTCCTGAGCCAGGATCAAACTCTCCAAATAAATTTGTTTAGCTTGATTAGCTCTTTTAAAAAGTTTTATAGTTTCTTTTTCAAAACTGTCCTTTTTGGAATTAACGTTGACTTAATTCGT